>Ga0233425_10000282_pt1 | contig 134589 bp, 114 predicted proteins | sample Watercolumn_Towu_2_FD_181712 | JGI IMG/M metagenome (GOLD analysis project Ga0233425, IMG submission 181712) | Freshwater microbial communities from Lake Towuti, South Sulawesi, Indonesia - Watercolumn_Towuti2014_140_MG | ecosystem: Environmental > Aquatic > Freshwater > Lake | place...
CCGCGACATGCTGGCCCGCTTCAACCGCCGAACCAAGCGCGCCTCCAAGACCCAAAACATGCTCGAGGTCACCCTCGACATATTCCTCGCCAGAAAGCGGTTGCAGAGTCCGAGGTGAACACTCCCCGCGTGTGCGGGGGAGCCCGCGCGATGCGGGGGCTCGCCTCCATGATGGAGGGACCATCCCCGCGTGTGCGGGGGAGCCCATCAAATTGGTGCCGTAGCGCCCTGCCCCCGGGGACCATCCCCGCGTGTGCGGGGGAGCCACCGATCCCTTCGCCGGGTCGACCGCGCTCCAGGGACCATCCCCGCGTGTGCGGGGGAGCCGCGAAGGTCAGCGACATCGAGGCGGAAGCGCGGGGACCATCCCCGCGTGTGCGGGGGAGCCATGCTCTCTGTCGTGACGACATTCCGACGGAAGGGACCATCCCCGCGTGTGCGGGGGAGCCCAGGCAGATCGGAAGCGCCAGCGCCCATCGGCGGGACCATCCCCGCGTGTGCGGGGGAGCCTGCTGTCCTGGTCACCGCGAAGCTGGGCCTCGGGGACCATCCCCGCGTGTGCGGGGGAGCCTATCCCCGCCGGAGCCGCCGCATGAGCGTCGAGGGACCATCCCCGCGTGTGCGGGGGAGCCAGCGTGACCGTCCCGTAGCCGCTGCACAGCTGGGGACCATCCCCGCGTGTGCGGGGGAGCCGGCTTCCAGGGCTTCCCGTTGTCGCCTTCGAAGGGACCATCCCCGCGTGTGCGGGGGAGCCCGGTGTCGACCGCGTGCGATCTTGTCGTCCGAGGGACCATCCCCGCGTGTGCGGGGGAGCCGTCGGTCGAAGCTCGCGCCGGGCGGGTGGGTAAGGACCATCCCCGCGTGTGCGGGGGAGCCTCCCGATCCATCGCGGGCGGCGCGGCGCGGGTGGGACCATCCCCGCGTGTGCGGGGGAGCCCATGCTGTTCATCAGAACTCACCTTTGATGCGGGGACCATCCCCGCGTGTGCGGGGGAGCCTTCAAGGCATCGCGATAGGCGTCGATCACCGTGGGACCATCCCCGCGTGTGCGGGGGAGCCACGCCATACCGGCGGTCAGCCCGTTCTCAATCGGGACCATCCCCGCGTGTGCGGGGGAGCCGATGCGACGCGGGTGATGCGCGTGCCCGGCACGGGACCATCCCCGCGTGTGCGGGGGAGCCCCAGCCGGGGCGGTCGCAGCGTCCATCACCGGGGGACCATCCCCGCGTGTGCGGGGGAGCCGCCGATATTGCCCGTGTCCATGATCCGCACCTGGGACCATCCCCGCGTGTGCGGGGGAGCCCGTTGGTATCAGGAAGAAGGCTTGTGCGCGCTGGGACCATCCCCGCGTGTGCGGGGGAGCCTTGAACAGTTCGGCGTCGAACCCACTGATACCGGGACCATCCCCGCGTGTGCGGGGGAGCCTTCTTGCCCGGAATGAAAGGCTGACCGCCGTAGGGACCATCCCCGCGTGTGCGGGGGAGCCGGGCATTCCCGCGTGAAGCCGATCCCGATCGAGGGACCATCCCCGCGTGTGCGGGGGAGCCCAACAGTGCGCGGCCTTGGATAATCTGCACCTGGGACCATCCCCGCGTGTGCGGGGGAGCCGTGTAGCCCTGGAAGGTGATCGACGCATCACCGGGACCATCCCCGCGTGTGCGGGGGAGCCAAGACGGTGACGTTCTACTTGAGCGACATGCAGGGACCATCCCCGCGTGTGCGGGGGAGCCTCATTGCAGATCCGATGGGGTATCGGGCTGATGGGACCATCCCCGCGTGTGCGGGGGAGCCAGAACCCGACGAAAGTTGTAGCCGCTGCTGTGCGGACCATCCCCGCGTGTGCGGGGGAGCCTCGCGCTCAACATCGATAGCAGCTCGGTTGTCGGGACCATCCCCGCGTGTGCGGGGGAGCCTACTCCGCGCTGGGCACGAAGCCGAAGAACTCGGGACCATCCCCGCGTGTGCGGGGGAGCCGTGATGATCGCATCACGCAGCAGCGTCTGGAAGGGACCATCCCCGCGTGTGCGGGGGAGCCTTCCGCCAGAAAGCGAAGCCGGCGTTCGTGTCGGGACCATCCCCGCGTATGCGGGGGAGCCGCTTTCCACAACCGCGCATCGCGTCCCTGCCAGGGACCATCCCCGCGTGTGCGGGGGAGCCATCACGCTAACGACCATCCCCATCGACGGGACGGGACCATCCCCGCGTGTGCGGGGGAGCCGGGACCTGTATATCGGGGTGAAGACCTATATCGGGACCATCCCCGCGTGTGCGGGGGAGCCCCCGCTGCGACCGGGTACGGATCAGTTCGTCGGGGACCATCCCCGCGTGTGCGGGGGAGCCTTGAACCGATCGAATAGGGCTTCAGCATCCGGGGGACCATCCCCGCGTGTGCGGGGGAGCCGTATGACGAACGATCAAGTCGGGATCGTCTTCGGGACCATCCCCGCGTGTGCGGGGGAGCCGTCGATTGACCGCTGACGCCATCGACGCGAAGCGGACCATCCCCGCGTGTGCGGGGGAGCCCCGAGTGGGGTGAATGCGGGTCTGTACGCCCTGGGACCATCCCCGCGTGTGCGGGGGAGCCGCGCGCTTTTGCTCGGCCGCCTCGGCCTGCCGGGGACCATCCCCGCGTGTGCGGGGGAGCCCTGCCCCCGCACGCCGCCGGCTTGCTCCCGCGGGGACCATCCCCGCGTGTGCGGGGGAGCCTTCCACGATGGGCGCTCGACGTCGGTCAGGGAGGGACCATCCCCGCGTGTGCGGGGGAGCCTACGCCCGGCGGGTGCCAACCTACATGGCCGAGGGACCATCCCCGCGTGTGCGGGGGAGCCGACGCTCTCGTCTGGGTATCGGAGCAGGCCGGGGGACCATCCCCGCGTGTGCGGGGGAGCCTTACCGCCGGCAAACGAACCCCCTTGCGATTGGGGACCATCCCCGCGTGTGCGGGGGAGCCGCCATAACCTCGGCGTGGCTCATGACCTTCAGGGGACCATCCCCGCGTGTGCGGGGGAGCCTCGGGCTGGTCGCCAAGGTGCGCCAGGCAGAAGGGACCATCCCCGCGTGTGCGGGGGAGCCGTGTCCATTGCGGATATCAAGAGGTGCGCGCAGGGACCATCCCCGCGTGTGCGGGGGAGCCGAGGCGGGCGTCACCCTCATTCGGGACGGCCGGGGACCATCCCCGCGTGTGCGGGGGAGCCTCGGCGGCGGCCTCAAGCGCGGGGTCGATGTAGGGACCATCCCCGCGTGTGCGGGGGAGCCACGATGTCGCCGGCCGAGCGCGCGCGCGGCCGGGGACCATCCCCGCGTGTGCGGGGGAGCCCGAAGGCAGGCCGACTGCGCTCGCCTGGTCGCGGGACCATCCCCGCGTGTGCGGGGGAGCCTCACTACAAGGCGGGCAATTCGACCATGATCCGGGACCATCCCCGCGTGTGCGGGGGAGCCTTATAGAGGGCGAGCATCGTCCGATCGTTCAGCGGACCATCCCCGCGTGTGCGGGGGAGCCTACAAGGACCAGGTGGACGCCAGCTCGCGCGCGGGACCATCCCCGCGTGTGCGGGGGAGCCCCAAAGCCCATCCAAGGCACCTCAACCATAAGGGGACCATCCCCGCGTGTGCGGGGGAGCCACCAGGGATCGACTCACGCAGAGCCTTGAGCTGGGACCATCCCCGCGTGTGCGGGGGAGCCAACTCCGACAGCGCCGCCGCCGTCTTCAGCCGGGGACCATCCCCGCGTGTGCGGGGGAGCCCGCGACACGGCGGCGGACGGTCAGGGCGGCATGGGACCATCCCCGCGTGTGCGGGGGAGCCGCTTCGCTCGAAGACACCGTGCCTCCGGCGATGGGACCATCCCCGCGTGTGCGGGGGAGCCAAATCCCGCCGATCAGCGCGTCCCAGACTTCGGGGACCATCCCCGCGTGTGCGGGGGAGCCGGAGTAGGAGAATGACCAACGCCGACCTTCAGGGGACCATCCCCGCGTGTGCGGGGGAGCCAGCACTGAGCGTTACCCTCATTCGGTCGTAACGGGACCATCCCCGCGTGTGCGGGGGAGCCGTGACTGGACAATGGGACCGCACCGCGCTCGTGGGACCATCCCCGCGTGTGCGGGGGAGCCTCTGTCAGGCAGATCGTTGATTTTCTTCACAATGTCAAAGACCCTCTGTCGAGCCGAGTTTTACGGTGTCGGTTCGGCGGGATTACGGCTGGACAAGGCGCGACGCACGAGCAGGATGCCTTCATGCGATACCACGTCCTTGGGCGGCTCGCCCAGGGTCAGGAGACCCAGGCCACCCGCGGCGGCGGATTCGGCCCAGCACATCACGATGCTGCCCCGGCGCAGGCGGGCGTGCCATTCCTCGACGACGGTCCAGATGCGGGCGCGCACGCCGGCGCTCATGCGGGGCTGGGCATAGACCCCGGGCGCGAGTTCCAGCATCGCCGAGCCCAGAAAGCCGCGATAGCGATCTTCGACGTCGCGGGTGATGACCATCGTCAGCGGCATCAGCTATTGACCGGAGCGGGCGGCTGGTCCGCGCTGTCACCTTCTTCGCCGCCACCGCCTGGCATCAGCAAGGTCTTGATCCGGTCGATCATGCCCGGGATCACGCCACGCTGGCGAAAGAGCAGGGCGGACCGTTTGCGCACAAGCCGTTCGATCGGAGCTGCCCCGCGCGCACGGGCTTCCCGCACCGCGCCGAACGCGATGTCGAGCAGGACGTCGTGGCGATACAGGTCGGCGATGTCGAGGACGAAGCTCTGCCCGGAATCCTCATGCACGAAGCCGAGTTGGGGGATGGTGCCGGTCGCGGCCACCGCGACGCAGGCGGCGGCGGTCATCGCCGATCCGGCGTGGTTGATCGCCTGGTTGGCGAGGTCGCCCGCTTCCGGGTTCTCGCGGTCATAGCGGCGTCCGTTCCAGCCGATGCCGTGGCGCTCGGCGGCCAGGACATAGGCACGCTTGATCCGTGCACCCTCCTGTCCGCGCAGGACCGCGATGTCGCGGGTGCGCACGATCTCGCCGAAGCGCATCGCATACATGGCGCGGGCGACCTCCATGCGTTGTTTCGGATCGGCCCAGCGCCGCACCTGCGCACGCGCCAGCGCCGAGCTGTCGGGCATCAATGGCGGCGCGGTATAGAAGCGCACCGCCCCGTCGCCGATCGCGGCCAGCGCGCAGCCGTGCCGCGCCAGCAGCCGCAACGCGTCATGGGTGACGCTCGACCCCGGCCCGAGCAGGATGATCGAGATAGCGTGATAGGGGATCTGATAGTCACCCGCCTCCATCGGCCCGCCACCCGCCGTCACGAAACGCAGGCACCCGTCCTCCACCTCCAGCCGCCCGCGCTCGACCCAGACCAGCCCGTGCCGATCGGAATGGGGGATGCGCGCCTTTTCGAGGCCCAGGCGGCCGGACAGCATTACCCGGCGCGTCCCGGCGGCGAGAGTAGCATCATGCCATAGCCGAAGGCGGCATGACGCCCGACGCCGCTGGCCAGCAGCCTGGCGAAGCCTTGGGGATCGGTGACGGTCAGTGTGCCGGTCATCACCGCATCAGGCCCCTCGACCGAGCGGGTCCGCGCGCCCCTAGTGTCGTGCGTGCTGCGCCGGGTGCGGGAGCGGTGAAAGGCCCGCAGCGTCGCCTGTTCCAGTGTCGCGGCGCCCTCCAGCCGCTTGGCGAGCCACTGGGTATAGACCGCCTCGCGATCGACCGAGCCGGTGTCGCCACCCTCCGCCGCCACGCGTTCGCAGGCGCGGACATAGGCGTCGATCTCGCCCGCCCGACGCTGCCAGGCGTCGGCGCGCTCGGCACGGGCGGCGCGGATCGTCTTGCCGAAGCGGACCACGGGGCGGACACGCATGTCGAAGCCGTAGCGAGCGCCCTCGCGCCATGTTTCGGGCATCGCCTGAACCTGGGGTGCCGTGAACAGATCGGCCAGCAGCGCATCCGCGGGCGGCAGCGCGATGGCGTCGGTCAGCGCGGCTCCATCCATGTGATAACCGAGCAGATGGGGACCGCGCGCATGGTCGGGCAGGTAGCGGAAGGGGCGGGGGGCGGCCTCTCCGAACCGGGCGGCCAGCGCGGCGTGAAGCGCATAGCCCGCGTCGTCGTCGCTCAACCGTCGCTCGGCCGCGAAGATGGCGAGCGCCTGCGGGTCGATGCCGATGCGAACCAGGTGCAGGCTCACGCGCTCTCCTCCGGCCAGGCGATCCGCCCCAGCATCACGCGGCGAAGACCCGCATGGACCCCGGCGGGCCAGTGGCGCTCATCGGTCCATTCGTCCTCGCGCGTGTTGGAGGCGATGGCGGAACCGGCCGGCTCGCCATAAGGCCATTGCGCGCGCACGCTGTCCTGGCGGGGCGGCGGCGTGCGGAGCAAAGCGAGGCCCGCGACCAGCGCATCGGGGATGGTGTCGGCCTCGATCAGTCCCAGCAGCAGCGGGCGCGACGGTACGAAAGGCTTGCGGCCGATGAACAGCGGCCGCTCGGGCCGGGTCAGCGCGGCGGCAAGCGCGTCGAGATCGGGGCCGTCCCCCTCCGCCAGCCGACAGGCGACCAGCACCCGCGCATCGGCATCCATGTCGCGATAGCGGATATGCGGCGATTTATAGGTATCGGCACCGCCCGCGCGGCCCTCGACCCGGCCATGGGTGGTCCAGCCGCGATCATTGGCCTCCAGCTTGGCGGTCTGGAACTCGCGCTGGCGCTGGCCCTCGGCGATGCGCGCCGATCCGATGGTCAGCCGCGCCTGCAACGCGGCATGATGCGCGGCGTCATAGCGTTCCCAGCCCAGCGCATTGCCGAACAGTCCCGCCACCATCGACTTGGCGGGAAAGTCGCGCACCACGCCATACGCATCGACCAGATCGCCGCCGAAACTCATCAGCGGCGCGTCGAGGTCCAGCAGCAAATGCCTCATGCGGCGGGCATCCGCGCATCACGGACCAGCGCGCCCGCCCAGTCCGCCAGCTGGCGCAGGCTGCCGTCCGCGACTCCGTCCAGCTTCAGCTGGGGCAGGGCGGCATGGCGGCGCGCCTCACCGGTTTCATAGACCGCGTCCATCTCGGCCAGATGATCCTTCATCGCCTGGGCCGCGCGGGCGCCCAGCGGTGCGTTGGAGCCGCGATCGACCAGCGCCACCGCATCGCGGAACGCATTGGCCAGCGTGCGCGGCTGGCGGTCGCCCGCCTCGACCAGCACCAGCTCGGCGCGGCTATAGGGCGCGGTCGAGCCCTTCTTGGCGCCCGGCGACACCTCGGCGATCAGGTGGACCAAATGCTCGACGACCTGCGCCGCCAGCGTGCGGTCATGGTCGCCGGTCCAATCTGCGCGGTCGCAGCCGGTCAGGTTGGACACCAGCAGCGGCACGTCGACCACGACATAGCCATAATAGAGCCCCGAGGTCAGTTCGGTATCGAACACGCCCGCCGCGCCCGCATCGTCGCCCTGTTCGCGGTCGCGCAGATCGTCGACGACGGTGAAATAGTCGAGTTCGGCCTGTTCCTCATGCACGGTGAAGGCGTGGGCGACATGGATCGCGGCGTCGCGATTGGCGCGCGTGTCGCTCGTCACCATGCGGCCGAACAAAGCGGCTTCGAGCGAGGCGGCGAGGACAGTCTGGTCGCGTAGCTGGTTGAGGTTGTTCTTCTGTTCCTTGATCCAAACTTCGGCGGCCGCCTTTACGCCTGCGGCGCTGGCGCTTTCGGACAGGAGACGCTCTGCCTCCTCCCGCATCCAGTTGATCTCGGGCCGTCCGAAGAGCAGGGCCTGACGCTGCTGCTTGTCACCCGCATTCTTGCCGTAGAATTTGGTGATGAAGGCATTTTCGACCGCATCGACCATATCCTTGTCTAAGCGGGCGCGCAGTGGACCCGTCACTTCGCGCTCGATCGCGATCTTGGAACGAAGCCCCTCGACCCCGGACTGTTGGGCGAGCGTGCGCAGCGCATGGCGATCATCGGCAACGCGCCAGTGGCGCTTCAGGCATTGCGAGGAAATGCGGGTGCGGGTCGCGTTGCCAAAGGGCAGGCGCTTGGCGAGCCCCGCATCGTCCCGGTTGAGCAGCGCGCCCGGCCATGCAGCCAGAAAGTGGATCTGGATGAACTTCGGCGTCGTTGCGCCGGTCGTATCAGTCGTCACTCGAAGTCCCCTCTTCGGACCGCGCTTCGGCGGCATAATAGTCCTGGGCGATGCGGATGCGCGCGGCCTCCGCCTTGTCGGGATCATGGCCGATCAGCGCGAATAGCGTGCGCAGATTGACGGGCGCCCGGCCTTTTTGGGCGAGCATGCGGACGGCACGGATCACTTGGGCCTCGAGCCCGCCGCCACGCGCCGAGGTCAGGCGCATCAGCCGGTTCTCCGACAGGCCGATTTCGTGCAAGGCGGCCCCTAGTCGGCGCCCTGTCGAATGCGGATAAAGGCCGCCCGTGCCCGACAGCAGCGCCGCGCAATGCACCAGCAACCGCCACGGCGCGAAGACCCTGGGATCGGACGGCGCGGTCAGCCCCGATCGGTACATGAGGCGGATGACGACGCCGTCCGCCTCATGGCTTTCGGTCAGGTACATGCGGCGCAGCAGCGCGCGATCACCCGTGGAGAGATACGGGATTTGGCCGGCGATAGAATCGACCGGGTCCTTGTGCTCCAGGGTGGCGCTCGGAAATGCCTGAACGGCCGCCTCACTCGCCATGCTGCACATCCTTCATCCATTTCCCCATCTGACCGTCGAGAAAAGAGCGCGCCCGGGCGATGGCGCGGATGCGCCGGACCTCGGTGCGCGGCGCGGCTTCGGCGGCGGTATCGAACACGTCACTGGCAATGGCGCGCAACCGGGTCCGCCACAACAGCCGGTGATTGGCCTCATCCCCCGCCGCTTCCGCCCAGAATGGCGCGTCGAAGAACTCGCCGTCCACCATGCGATTGAACTGTTCCAGCCAGCGCTCGGTCTTTTTCTTGGCAGCCTCATCGTCCAGCCGCGCCTTTTCCGGGCCGCCCTGCACCAGCGAGATCAGCGCGCGGCCGAGACGGCGGCTCGCCTCGTTCGCTTCGCCCGCGCGTTTTTCAGCGACTGCACCAATCCGATCAAGCGGCGCTTCCTCATAGGCGCTGATCGTTTCCCAGCGGCTGACCGGCACGCTGCGGCGGTGAAGCCCTTCGGTTTTGCCCTGTCCTCGCACCAGTGCGGCCGCCACGATCGACAGGCCTTCGCGATCATCGCCGTCATGCGGCTCGGACAGCAGCGGGCGGACGATCTTCTTGGCATCGAGCAGCGTCGCCATCTGGCGATAGCCGAACCCCGCGCCCGTCGGCGTATGGCTGGACGAGCGATCGGCCTTGATCGGCGCCCAGGGGTCTTCGGTCATGCCCTTCAACTCGGCAGCGGCAACCCGCGCGCATTTCGACCCCGCCGCCCGCGCCGCGATTTCGCCGCCCGTCCGCTCCAAGCGCACGCGGCGGCAAATCTCGACATAGAGTTCGTCGAGGTCGCCATAATTCAGCGACACGGTGCCGTCCCATGGCACGGTCCAGAGCAAGGGCACGCCGCCGCGCCGTTCAGGCCGGGCGCGCGCATGTTCGACCAGTCGCAACACATCGCGCCGGAACCCCGCCGCCGCACCGCCGCCGGGTCGCACGCCCAGGCTCATGCGGCTGGCGAAACCCCCATTCATCCGCGAGACGCCATAATTCCCAGCGCCCAGAAAGCCCTCGGTCGTCTGAAGCGTCACCAGCGCGAACAGCCAGTCTTGCTCACTCGCGCCGATCATGCGCTCTTGCTTCACATCATGATTCTTCGCGGTGACCAGCATGTCGAGCGCGTCGGGCGTCGCCAGCCGGTTCTTATAGGCCGCTCGGTCGGTCGCCGCGACGGTGGGCGGTTGCAGCAGCGCTGGTTTCGACCAGTCGTCAACGACCAGCTCCCACGCCTCGCCATCCGGCCATTCCGGCGTCAGGCCGATCAACAGATCCCGCCATGCCGCCTCGCCATCGGGCAGCGTGTCCAGCCCGGCGCGGATCAGCGCCAGCGCGGCGACCTGTACGGTAAAGCTGTGCCAGGGTTCGCGCTGATGCGGGCGAAGAGCGGGAAAGCTCCATGCCTCACCGCGGGCCAGCGCCGCAAATGCGGCGAACAGGCTACCGCCATGATCCCGGTCTTCGCTATCGCGCCATTCGATCATGCAGCTCCCCCTATTTGGCTAATAGAGTGCGTTCCCTGATCGTCGTCAATCCGGCATTGGCAATCGGGATGTGATTATTTTCATGTCGAAAATGGAGATTGTGTCCGATCTGGATGTTGCTGATCGCATACTCACCCGAACAATCCCGTTCCGCCCGCCGACAGCGTCTGGGCAGTCAAGGCGCGGTCGAGATAGAGGTTGCGCGCCTCGCAACTCGTTTCAGCGACCAGCAGGCAGCTGTGACAGGCCGCACCGCTCAGCGCGCGCTCGTCGGTGTGGGCGTCCGGGTCATGCTCGGCGCAGATGGGGTCGCCCGAGCACAGCGCCAGCCGGTCCAGCGCCCGCTCGGTGATCGCACCCAGCCGGGGCAGCACGGCAACCAGCCCGCCCAGCGTTCCCTGCGTGCCGGTCGAGGCGGTGTAGATCAGCAAACCGAACCGCTCGCCCTCGTCATCGACGATCGCATAGAGCCGTTCCTTGAGCGCGGTCGCGGGATAGCCGCAGTCGAGCGCGATCTCGTTCATCAGCGCATGGGAAAAACCGTGCATGGCATAATAGGCCAGACGCGGAAATTGCAGCCGTGCGCCGTAAAATTGCCCGGCGCGCCACCGATCCCATCCCCGGTATAGCGCCTCGCCGCGCCGCTGCACCGCCGGGCGGGACAGCCAGTCGCGAATGACCTCTGGGTCGAAGCGCAAGAAGATGCCTTCGCCGCGATGCTCGACCGCGGGCAGCCATTCCAGCTCGGTGGCGAGCGCGGCACCCTCGACCGCCAGGTAGAGCTCCTCCAGATCGCCATCGGTGGCGGTCGGCGCGGCCTCGAACCGGGTGAAGCCATAGAGGCAGGCGACTTCGCGCAGCCGGTCGACCGCCACGGCCGAGGCGATCGGGGCGAGGCGGGGGCGCTCGCCATCCCATTCGGCGCGGGTCAGGGTGCGGGCGTGGAGCCGGGCGTCGGGCGCGTCGATGCCGATGTGCGGCTGGCCGGAGGCGAGCAGGTCGAACTCGGCGACCTTGGGGGCCTTGGCCAGCGACTGGTTGCCGCTCAGGCGCAACTGGCCGATGCGGGTGACGACATCGGCGTCGCTCCACCCGGCGAGCGCGGCACGCAGCGCGGGGTTGGAGCGCCGCGCCATCGCCATCTCCGTCTCGCACGTCACCCAGTCGATCGCGTCCATATGCGCCTCGACCAGCCGCGACAGCTCGTCCTCGGCGGCGGGCAGCGAGATGACGGTCAGCACCTGCGGGAAATAGGCATTGGTCGCGGTGCGGGTGAGGAAGCGCAGATTTTCGCTGCACGCGCCCGGTTCGTCGGTGCGCAGCCAGGGGCGACGCCCCCGGCATCCGCCGAGCAGGCCTGTCGCCTGCGCATCGCGCAGCGACAGCGCCGCGCCGCAGCCGCAGACCACGCGGGTCGAGGCGGGATCGCCCGAGGTGCCGCGCTCCTCCAGCCAGAGCGGCTGGATGCAGCGCCCTTCCATGCCGATATGGACGACCTGTGCCCAGTGAATGTCCTGCAAATGCCCCTTGCGGCACCCCGCGACGAAGCGGATCGGCGTCACCGGCACGCGGCGGCCGTCATCGTCGACCAGCATGTTGCGCCCGCGCGGGTCGAGATCGTGCCAGCGGACCAGGCGACGGCGGCGGACATCGCCGACCTCCTCGGCATCGCGCGCGACGAACCAGGCGGGGAAGATGCGGGCCTCGACACCCGGCGGCTCGTTCGCCGCGTTTGTGCTGTCGCGATCGGCGGGCGGCGTACGCAGGGTCAGGCGGGCATCGTCGGCCAGCCGCCCGCCTGCGCGCAGCAGCGTTTCCAGCACGGCGGTCGCGCGGGGTTCATGGATCGGCTGCCAGCTGTCGCGCTCGCGCATGTGCCACAGGTCGAGCCCGCCGATGACCACCGATCGGGTGGGCAGGTCGACCATCGCGCCGGGGCCGAAGGCGGTGATGAGCTGCGACTGGCGCAGCGTGATCGGCTTGGTCGTCATGCCATGTCTCCCGCGCCGCCGACCCGTTCGCCATCGGGGCCGCGAGGCTTGATCCGAACGCCGGGTTCGACGTCGCGCATGCTCCACCCGGCCTGGAAGCGGCGCTGCTCGGCGGACAGCTGCTCCAGCGCCGGGTCGAGCGGCGGATGCAGCAGCCGGTGCGGCCGGTCGCCATAGGTGAAGCGGCCCCCGGCGGACGTCTGTTCGGCGGCGATGGCGGCCCAGTCGTTGAGCAGCGTTTCGATCTGCGCGGCCAGCGTGTCGCGCACCTCCGATGGCGCGCGCTCGACCAGGTGCCGGACCACGGCCTCGCGCGTCGCGGGCAAGGTGGCCAGCGCATCGACCGCGCTGGCGGGAGTGAGTGCGGGGTCGAGATGCCGGGCGATCGCCACCACGATCGCGGCCAGCGTGCGGTCCAGCGCGCGCGGCGACCAGGGGGTGACGCTGGTCGCCTCGACGGCACGGTAGAAGGTGTCGTGGAAATGGCCGAATTGCTCGAAATGCATCCGGTCGCGCGGGCGGTGGACGTTGAGCACCACGACGACCAGGCCGGGCCGGGCGGGGTTGCGGCCGACACGGCTGGTCGCCTGGATATATTCGGCGGCCGTCTTGGGCTGTCCCTGCACCAGCATCAGGCCCAGCCGGTCGATGTCCAGCCCGACCGAGATCATGTTGGTGGACAGCGCCACGTCTACGGGCTGGTCTTCCGCGCTGTCGAAATTCGCCTCCAGCCGCCGCTTGGCCGCCGCGACCTGATCGGTCGACACGCGCGAAGTGAGTTCGACCGGCTCGCCCAGCATACGGTCGGCAAAGGGGCGGTCGGACGGCTCCAGCCGCCGCCGCTGCGCGCCGTAACGCGCGAGCCGTGCGGCCACCTCGTCCTCGACGATCCGCCGCGCGCCGCCCAGTTCGCGCAGCGCGTTGAAATAGCAGAGCGCGGTGCGATAGGCGTCCGCCTCGTCGCCATCCTCGGCCATGGCCTGCGCGGCACCCAGCAGCGTCACCAGCGCCTGGAGGAAGACCAGCTTCGGCCCGCGCCCGGCCGCCGCCAGCCCGACATACCAGCGTGCCGGATCGGCCTCGCTCTCAGGTCGGGTCAGCGCGAAGAAGCTGTCGCGCCGGTCGAGTCCGGGCGGTGGAAAGATGCGGGTGCGGTCGCGGTCGAACAGCGCACGGATCTGATCGCTGGCGCGGCGGACGGTGGCGGTAGAGGCGACGATCTTGGGCCGCACCCGTTGTCCGGCTATCTCACGAGTCGCCAGCCGGTCGATCGCGGCCTCGTACAGCCCGGCGACGGTGCCGAGCGGGCCGGAGATCAGGTGCAACTCGTCCTGCACGACAAGATCGGGCGGGTCGAGCCGGTGCCCGCCGTCCAGCGCGCGACCCTGACCCGGCTCGGCCGCGCCGTAAAAGCCTGTGTCGTCGGCGCGGTCGACATGACCGAAGAACGCGCCCGCCTGACCGTTCCAGGGCAAAGCGGCGAACTTGTCGATCGTCGCGATCAGAAAGGCGGGCAGGCGGCGGTAAATGGCTTCGTCGACCGTCACCACCGGCAGCGCGCGGTCGCCGGTGAAGGGGCAGGTATCGCCGACGCAGCGCAGTTCGAGGTTGGTCGGCGCATCGGCGTTGGGGACGCAAGCAAAGCTGCGGGGCGTGAAGGCGGTGCCGCACCACGGGCAGGCCTTGATCGGCGCGGGGGCGCGGGTGTCGCGGCCGCTGGTATAGGCGCGCACGCGCTTGACGGCGGTGCCCTCGGTTCGGTCGCCCTTGCCGCCCAGCTTGTTGGGGCTGGCGTCGGAGCCGACCCACAGCCCGATCTCGATCGGCCACTCGCCCAATTTCCGCCGCCCGACCTCATCCCGATAGTCGGGGCCGTCGCGCAGCAGCTCCAGCGCGCAGACCAGTCCGGCGGCGCGGCCCAGCTGGTCCAGCGTCAGCAGCCGCAGCGTATAGCGCATGATGACCGACACACCTGCGCCCAGCAGCCCGCTCGCCCCCAGCCGCCGCAGCGCGATGGTAAAGGCGGCGAGTCCCAGATAGGCCTCGGTCTTGCCGCCGCCGGTCGGAAAGAACAGCAGGTCGGCGATGTCGCGATCGGGATGGCGCTTGTCGGCCATGCCCGACAGGTTGAGCAGAATGAAAGCGAGCTGGAACGGCCGCCAGGCGGGCGTCGTGTCGGTCGGGCGGCGCGCACGGGTGGCGTCGGCGACCGCGCGGTTGGCGATCTCGAAGGCGAGGCGGACCTGCGCATCCTCGGCCAGCAGCGCGATCCCGGCGGCGATGCGCTCGCGCGCTTCGTCCTGCGCGGCGATCAGTGTGGCGGCGGTGCGGGCGCGCTGGCTCGCGCTGGCGAGATCGGGTGCGGTGGCCGCCGCACGCTGGTCGTCCGCCCATTCGTGATAGCCCGTGACCAGCGGGGTGAGCGCGGCCTGCAACGCCTGTCCGTCCTCGCTCGACAGTGTCGCTAGCGCGTCCATGCCGAAGACGACGCCCGGCACGGCGGCCGCCACGGTCCGCTCGACGGCAGCGCGGGGCAGGTGGGTGGTGTGGACACGGCGCACGCAGCCGTCCGCATCCGCGACATGCGCCGCCGCGCAGCCCAGCCCGGCGGCATAGGCGGCGCTGTCGCGATAATGCAGGTCGGCCAACTGGTCGTCCCAGTCGTCGCGTGCGATCCGCGACAGGTCATGCTGCGCGACGAATCCGGTTTCGCAGCGCAGCGACAGCCGCACCTGGAAGGCATAAGCGAGATCGCGGTAGCGCGAGGCGGGCTCCAGCCGCTTGTTGACCAGGAAGACGGTGACGACCTGCACCATGCGCCGCGACCCATCGGCCAGATGCAGCGCAAAGGGCCGCGCGCGGATCGCCAGTTCCAGCGCACCGCCGGGCCGCGCGGTGGCGGCGGTGCCGGGCAGGGGATGATGCGCGACGCCCGCATCCTCGCGCGGGATGGGCAGGGTGATGCGGTGCTCGCGCGCCACGCGCCGCCAGCTGATCGGGGTATGGCCGGGCTCGCCACCGCTCTCCAGTATGTCGAGCGGCAGCGGCGGCTCGGGCACATAATCGCCCCAGTCGATCGCGACCTCCAGCGCCCGGACCCGGGGATCGACCATGGTCGACAGCCCGATCGAACTGGGCAGGAAGCGCCGCCGCGCGACCGGGGCCTCCGGCTCGTCATGATCGCCCGCCGCACCGCCCGCGCCGAACGCCTCGACATCGGAGAGGAGGCCGTCGACCTCGTCCCATTCACTGTCGGCGGCGGGTTCCTGCGTCAGCTCGCCGGAGGGCGCGATGAAGCCTGCCAGATACCAGCGCGACGGATTTTCTCCGGCCGGAAGCCGCTCGGCGAGCAGATCATGGTCGTCCGCCTCACTTGGGCCGATCAGGTTGCGGCGCAACCGCCGCACCATCTCCGCGCGCACGCCCGCCGCGTTCACAGCATCCGCTCCATCCTGACCCGTTCCTCGTTGAGCTTGAGCAGGCGCGCCAGCACCGCGTCCCGGAACGGCGCGGGCCAGAAGAGGCGGCCCTGATAGCGATGATCGTCCTCGCTCTCGGCATGGAGGAAGACCGGCGCAGCCTCGGCGGCCAGATCGTCCCAGCCATAAGCGCCGAGGACCGCCCGATCCATGGCGTGGTGCAGGTCGCGCAACGTCGCGATGTCGGTTTGCGTGTCGGTGGCGCGGTGGAAGCGGTTATAGGTCGGCGTCATCCCCTGATCGCGCGCGATCATCAGCGCGGCGCGGTGATCGTGATAGGCCTGACCCGCGGCTTCGAGGTCGGGAGCGTCGGCATAACCGGGGGGCAGCGGGAAGGTCTCGAAACAGTCCGAGGGCGTATAGCGGAGATCGTCCTTCATCGAAGATGCGAAGAAGCGCGCCCAAACCTCGTGCACACGGGATTGCAGCGCAGCGAAGGCGGCGTTTGACCGCAAAGCGAAAACCACCGTGGAATCGCTAAAAATTTGATCGGTGCGGACGCGCGCAATTGCAAGGTGTGGGTTAACCCGACATAGTGCGTAAACTTCGGTCATGGTCGAGATCGCAGAATAAAGGCCCGGTCTCTTCTCGGCATATTGCCACCAGCGAAATCGTACCGCGTCCCTATTTTGCGTATCGCGTTCGGGTTTTACTTTTTCGCGAACAATTCCGATCAATTCTGGCCAGTCGCAAGCCACAGGGGATGGATAATCGAATGCCATTCTTCCCCGCCGTAATTGCTCCTGTCGCGAAGCGACATTCAAGGATGACCAGCTTGCCCCCTCGGCACCGCGATCTAGCGGCATGTCGAAGAAGTTGATGGCATAGCGATGGTGAGTGTGACGTGGTGAATTGTTGATTTCCTCGCCACCCAAATAGGGCTGGATACGATCTTTATTTTTGCCGTCTTGCGCAATGAGTTGTCGCATATCCGCAAGCGTTGATGCCTTGCCCTTCGCGGCGTTCACGTCGTCGAACGTGAAACCCATGCCTAGCAGATAAGAACCTATATACGCCGCTCCCGCATTTTCCTGTAACGCCGCAGGCGAGCCATCGCGTTCGCCCTCGATCAGATAGGCTGAAATCCGCCGCACCGGCCGGTCGTCCAGCACCGGCGTCTCCACCGACACGCCCTTCGTCACGAACACCTGCGCGACGACCACCGCCGCTTCGCCTTCCCAGCTATAACGGCTGACCGCGCGGAAGATGGTGCCGCCCTCGGCCAGGATCCGCGCCAGCCCGGTTTCGCGCGTGTCGCCTTGCCGGATCGTGTTCGTCGCGATCAGCCCGAAGGCCCCGCCCCGCCGCAGCAACCCATAGGCGCGGCGGAAGAAATGCGCCGCGAGATCGGCATTGCCGTGCGCGCCGGGGTGGAGCGTCTTCAGCCAGTCAGGATAAGCCGCCGCATGGCCCGCCGCGATGGTGTTCTTGCCCGCGAAAGGCGGGTTGCCGATGATCGCGTCGAAACCGGGATCGGGGCGGTTGAAGACATCCTCGAACTCCAGCTCCCAGTGAAAGCCGGTTACGTCGATCGGCGCCGTGCGCAGTTCGTCGCGACAGGCTTGCAGCCTTGCCCAGCTGGCGGGGGTGGGGGACAGCACGCATTGCTGGACCTCGATCAGCCGCGCGGCCCGCTCTCGCGCCGTCGTGCCGGTGAAATAGGACCAGAGGATGCCGTCCGCGACCAGCTGCGCACGCTCCAGTGCCAGCGTCGCGGCGCGGTGGCGCTGTTCCTGCACGGCATAGGGCGCAATCTCCGCCTCGACGCGCATCAGGCGGCGGAGCTGCGCGGCGGCGTCGATCCCTTCGCGCACGATCGCCTCGACGAAACCCTGCTGCCCCGACACCTTGTCCCAGGTGACGGCGATGATGTTCGGATTGGGCAGCCCGACCAGACTGTCGCCGCAACGCAACACCGCGTCGAGAAAGGTGAACTCATGCGCGCTCGCCAGCGTCTCCAGCCAGAGCGACAGCTTGGCGAGATCGATGGCCAGCGGGTTGCGGTCGACGCCGCGCAGGCAATGCTGCGCCACCAGTCGCTTGGCGTGGAGCAGGTCGTCCTCGTCGGCGGGAATGGTCGGGCGCTGGGCGGGCCAGCGCGTCCAGGCGGCGACCAGCCGCTCGCCGAGCTGGCGACACGCCTCGACCAGAAACGCGCCCGATCCGGCGGCGGGGTCGCAGACCTTCAGGTCGAGGACCTGGGCAGGCCCCGCATCCGGGCCGATCCGCGCAAAGGCAGGGACGAGCGCATTGGCAACAATCGGGCGGGTCAGGCTGGCGGGCGTGTAATGGCTGCCGGTGCGCCGCCTCTCGTCGGTCGGTTGCAGGATCGGTGTGCCCGCCGCGACCGGCCCGCGCGGGGCGGCGCGGGCGTCCGCCACGGGCGCGAGCGCGGCGGCCAGTGCGGTGGCGTCGCCCGCCTCGCGCAGGCTTCGCGACACGGCGGCGGGCCAGGTGGCACGGCCGGTCCAGAGCTTCAACGTGCGTTCGCGTTCGGACGGCCTGGCCGCGGCCAGCGCCTCCAGATCGACCCAGACCGGCACCTTGTTGCTCTTGCCCGCGCGCACCGCCAGCATCAGACTGGCTGCGCGCTGGACGGTGAAGCCCATCACCGCTTCGTAGACCGATCCGATCTGCTCGACGCTGAGCGCGCGGTAGGCGACCCGCTCGCCCTTCAGCATCAACAGGCTGTCGAGCACGCGCAGGATATAGCCGTCGCCGACCGGCAGCACTTGCTCGGGCGCGTCATGGGTGTCGCGGCCCAGCAGGAAGGGGAAGGCCGCCTCGCTGAACAACTGGCCGCCGCGCGCCTGCATGAAGCCGGACGGATGGCCGCGATCGACCAGCCGGAACAGCGCGAGCAACCGGCCCCAGGCGCCGCGCCGCTCGTCCATCGTGTCGGGATAGAGCGCGGCATCGTCGCGCAGCCGCAGGTGCAGCCCGCCCAGCGCATAGCCCTGTTCATACAGCGCCGCCGCCATGCCGCCGGGCGCGGAGGGCATCAGTCCGCGATCCTCGGCATAGAGGATGAAGACCAGCCGCAGCAGCACGGTCAGCAATCCCTTGTAGAGCTGATCCGGGCCACTCGCCGCCAGCGCGCGGATACGCGGACCATCGGCGGCGTCCAGCCCGCGCAGTAATTCGTGCAGGCCCGCCAGCACCTGCCCGGCCAGCCGACTGGACACCTCCGCCTGCGCCGCGCGGCTTTCGGCGAGAATGGCGGGCAGGCGGTGCGAAGGCGGTCCGCTGAACAGGGCATGGGCGTCGAGCAGCAGCTTCAACCCGGCCAGCATCGGACGGCCGGACACGTCGCCCAGGCGCGCGAGCGGCCAGCTGATATGGCCCGACGCCTCGCCGCGCGGCACGACGACCAGTCGCAGCACGGGTTCGGTGGCGGGGCCATCCTTGCGACCCGTCTCGCTGGCGCCGACGATGATGCCAGCACCGACGCCGGTTTCGCGGAGCAGCCGCTCGAACCGTTGCTGCGCGGTGGCTTCCCAACCGGGCAGCGTGCCGCGCTTGTCGAGGATCAGGTCGGGCGCCTCGATCCGCACCAGCAGCTGGATCGTGCCGTCGGACGCGGGGATCGCACCATGCGGCTCCAGCACCGTGTCCTGCTCGGGAAAGGCGATGCGCAACTGGTCGGGTAATGCCTCGCCGCGCAGGATGCGGTCGGCGGGCCAGCCCAATATGGTGTGGAAGAAGGCCGAGGGATCGTCGGCGAACCCCTCGACCGCATGGGCGACCGCGTCGCCGTCCGCCGGTCCCTGCGGGCTGGGCCACAGCCCGATCCGCGCCAGTGCGGCGGGGGCGACGACCAGCCCGACCGGCTGGAGATAGCCGATCCAGTCATGCCGACCGCCGGGGATGGGACCGCTCATGCCACGGGCCAGAGATAGACGAGGCCGATCGGCTCCAACCGCGTGGCATGGATGCGCGATCCGGCGCGCAGCCGTTCGGGCTCGCGGATCATTTCATCGTCCAGCCGGGTGGCGGCGCGGTCCCAGGACCGGCGATCGGCGGCGCGCTGGCGCGCTTCCATGGGATCGAGCAGGAGGGAGAGCTGGCCGTCATCCTCGCCGCGTTCGCGCAGGAGGCGGGCGATACGCTGGCGCAGCAGCGTTTCCAGCCCGCGTGCCTCGGATTCCGCGCGGCGTGTCAGCTCGCCCGCGACTTTCTCGGCCCGCGCCGCGGCTCGCGCCTCCAGCACGGGGCGAAGCTCGGTCACGTCGCGCATGGCGTGGGCGGTCGCTTGGGCGGCGATGGCGGGTTCGGCGTCGGTGGCGTGGCGGAGCGCCTCGATCAGTTCCTCCAGCACCCGTGCCTCGGCATCGCGACCTTCGGCCAGCGCGCGAAGGCCGCCGCTGTCGCGCCAGTCGGCGGCGACGCTCAACACTTCCTCATGCAGTCTCGCCGCCTGCTCGCCATAGAGCGCCAGCCGCCCCAGCAGGATGACGCGCGGAGAGGGTGTCGCGGCGGTGCGGATGACGCAGGCGCGCTCCAGCCCCTGACGGAAACCGGCCGACAGGAAGCGCCCGAGCAGTCGGCGCACCAGCCGGTGTTCGAGATGCAATTGCACCACATCGCCCGCATCGCGGCCGTCGGGCAGGATGGCGGGGGCAAAGCTGATCCGGCGGAGATCGGCATCGGGGCTGGCGCGCCATTCACCAGGCCGCTCGCCGGACCGGATCGGGCGGGCGCGCAATTCGTCGAGCAGAGGCTGCCAGCTGGGATCGCTGGCCAGCATCGCCTGGTCGAGCGCGAAGACCGGCGTCTCGCCGACCGCCGCCGGGCGATCCCAGGCCCCGCCCGCACGGGTGAGCGCGAGGCCGACCACCGACTGCAACTCGCTTGGATCGATGCCCACGCGCGCGCGCGCCGTCTCCAGCGCCTCGGCCAGATCGGCCTGTTCGCGCTTCAGGCGGGCCAGCCGTGCCTCGGCTCCATCGTCCAGATCGCGCACCGCCGCGCGGACGCGCTCATCGGCTTCCTCGTCATCGATCCGCGCGGCGAGATCGCGCGCGGCCGCACGGTCGATGCCGCCGCCCAGCCGATCGGCGATGCGCGCGCCCAGCACTTGCCCTGCCGAGCCGAGCTGGCGGCGGATCAGCTCGGTCTTGCGGACCAAAGCGTCCAGCACGACGTCCTCGGGCCGCTGGGCATAGACGAAATAGCGGCAGGTGACGGTCGGGCTGGGTTGCAGCTTGCGGTCGATCCGCCCGTTGCGCTGCTCCAGCCGCGACGGGTTCCAGGGCAGGTCGACATGGATCAGGTCATGACACTGCGCCTGAAGATTGATCCCCTCACGCGCGGCATCGGTGCAGATCAGGATGCGCAAGGGATCGGCGGGATCGTTGAACGCGCGCTTGATCGCCTCGCGCCGTTCGGTCGAGGTGATGCCGGTGAAGCTGTCGATCCGCCGCGCTTCCCGCGCATCCTCGGGGTCGAGCAGCACCGCCAGTTGGCGCTGGAGCCAGCGGCGGGTGTCCTCATATTCGGTGAACAGGATCAGCCGCCGTTCACGCCAATTGCCTCCTGCGTCGAGCAGGTTCGTGCGAGCCCAGTCCAATATCCAGCCGACCCGCGCATCGGGTTGGGTGCGGGCGGCGTCCGCGACGGCCAGCATCGCGGCGGCGGCACGGCGTTCCTCGGCCAGCTGATCGCGCGAAGCCCCCGCCGCGCCGGTCGCGGCCTGGCGTTCGGCCTCCGCCTCGATCGCGCGGTCGAGCAGGGCCAGCGCGGCCTCTTCATCCTCCGCCCGGTCGGGGGCTTCGGCTTCGACGGCGGCCGTCGTCTCTCGCACCGTCCCCGCGATCGCGCGGTCCAGTCCGGCGATATGGACCCGCAAGGTGCGGGCAAAGGCCGGGATAGACGACAGCAATCGCTGTTGCAGCCCGACCATCGCCAGCCGCGCCCGCGCGGCCTGCGCCCCCGCCAGCCCGCCGATCCGCCGCTCGCGCAACCGGCGATAGTCCGCCAGCATCGCCGCCAGCGTCAGTTCGGGGGCATCCTCCGGCAGATTGGCGAGGGTGATCGGCTCGACGATCCGTTCGGGAAAGGCCTCGCCCAGCGCGCGCAGGTCGCTTTTCAGGCGGCGGACCATCACCGGCTCCAGATCGGCGGGGCGGACCGTCACACCGCGCGTGAAACGCTGTGGGTCGAGCAGTTCCAGCAGCGTCGCAAAGCTGTTGGGATGGCCGTTATGCGGCGTCGCCGACAGGAACAGGCGATGCTCGAACCGATCCGAAAGATCGCGCAGCGACCGGGTGAACTGGCTCTCGATCGCATAGCGGCCGCCGCCCGCCGGGGCGGCGTGATGCGCTTCGTCCAGGATCAGCAGCGACCGCGCGCGGAAATCCTCCAGCACGTCGCGCAGCCCCGCGACATAGGCTTCCTCGCCCAGCAGCCGGTGCGACAGGATGAAGCGCGATCCCGCCGCCCAGGGGTTCGCGCCATACCCGCGCCGCCGCCGCAATTCCTCCAGATGGCGGGCATCGACGATCTCGAAGCCGAGGCCGAACTTGCTCTGCAACTCGTCGCGCCACTGGCCGGTCATCGCGGCCGGAGCGATGACCACGGTATAGTCGACCCGGCGGCGCAGCAGCAGCTCACGCAGGACCAGCCCGGCCTCGACCGTCTTGCCCAGCCCGACATCGTCGGCGATCAGCAGGTTGACGCGCGGCAGCCTCAGCGCCTTGCGCAAGGGGAGCAGCTGATAAGGATCGAGCCGGATCCCGGCGCGAAACGGCGCCTGGAACAGGTCGCGCTCGGCGGCGGTGGCGGTGCGCCAGCGGACGGTGCGCAAATAAGCCGAGAAGGTCGCGGCATCGCCGCCCTGCGTGCCGAGCGAGGCCCAGGCTTCCTCGTCATGCAGCCGCGCATCGACCTCCGCGCTCCACAAGACCTGCGCATCCTCGCCGCTGGCATCGTCGTCGATACAGGCGAGGCGATGCCCCGACAGGGGGCCGTCCGGCTGCGCCTCTACCATCCAAAGCCGCCCGCGCAGCGACACGAACTGGCCGACCGCCGGCCCGGAGGCGCGGGGCGATGACGTGGCGAAACCAGCCGTTTCGGGCATGTAAGTTGTTCGATCCTCCCGCTTGTGAGGATGCGGGGCGGGGCAAATATCGCCAACGGGAGCAGCCCCCGAAATGGATGCGATATCGATTGGCGCAGGATTGCGCTGGATTTCACGGGCGCTAGTCTTTCGCGCGGGCGTGTATCGCCTCGGGGAGAGGGTGATGAGCGGCGCCGAGACTTGGGCGAAACTGACCCGACATGAAGATGGGACGTTGGCGGCGATCTTGCCGCTGCTCGATCATTGTCTGGATGTCGGAGCCGCTTTGGAGGCAGTTCTGCCCGTCTGGCTGCACAGTTTGGAAGCCGCAGCGGGGCAGTCGCTGACGCCGCAGGACATCGCCCGGCTGATCGTGCTGGCCGCGCTCCACGATGTGGGCAAGGCCAATCGCGGCTTTCAGGCGCGGATCGATCCGGCGGTGAAGCAACTGGTCGGCCATACCGGCCCGGTCGCCGCGCTGTTGCGCCACTCTGCCCTGCGGCAGGGCTCCGCCGCCAAGACGCTGTTCGAGATGATCCTGGGTTGGGGCGCGGACGAGCATCTTGCCGCCGTCATGGCGCATCACGGCAGGCCGCTGGCCGAATTCCATGCGGAAGCGGGGAAGCATACCGACAGCTGGACCCGCCACGTCGCCCATTGGCTGCCGCAGGGTGGCGACGACCCCACCCTGGCGGTCGTCCGCCTGGTCGAGGCCCTGCGCACCCGCTGGCCGCTCGCCTGGGCGGCGGGGCCGAAGCTGCCCGACGCCCCGCGCTTTGTCGCCTTGTTCGCGGGACTGGTGACGCTGGCCGACTGGCTGGGGTCGGATACGCAACGCTTCCCCGTGGAGGGACCGCATGGCGCGGCCCGCGATGCTTGGCGCGAGGCGCAGGCGCGGGAGGCGGCGGTGATGCGCGGTTTCACGCCCCTCGACACCCCTCCCGCCCCGTTCGAGGCGCTGTTCGGCAACGTACCCTATCCCTTTCAAAAAGACGCCGCCGCCCCCGACCTTGGATCGGTCGCGCTGATCGAGGCGGAGACGGGGTCGGGCAAGACCGAGGCGGCGCTGTGGCGCTGGGTCGAGATGCGGCGGCGTGGCGAGGTCGACGGCCTGTTCTTCGCGCTGCCGACCCGTTCGGCGGCGGTGCAGCTTCACGCGCGGGTCAACAAGGCCGTAAAGAAACTCTGGGGCGATGACGCGCCGCCCGCCGTACTCGCGGTGCCCGGCTATCTGCGTGCGGGCGACGCGGAGGGGCAGGCGCTGCCGGGTTATGTGGTCCGCTGGGATCGCGGCGAGCCGGGCGGGGCGGAGGACGCGCGCTGGGCGGCGGAGCGGGCCAACCGCTTCCTCGCGGCGCGGGTCGCGGTCGGGACGATCGATCAGGCCTTGCTCGCGGCTCTTCCGGTCAAGCACGCCTTTTTTCGCGCCTCTGCCCTGGCGCGCAGCCTGCTGGTGGTCGACGAGGTTCATGCCTCGGACGCCTATATGACCGGGCTGCTCGAACGGTTGCTGGAACAGCATGTCGCGGTCGGCGGCCACGCGCTGTTATTGTCGGCGACGCTGGGTGCAGAGGCACGCGCAAAATTGCTGAAAACGCCGGTCGCGTCGCTCGCCGAGGCGGAGGCGGTGCCCTATCCCGCGCTCTCGGGGGTCGGCTCGCCCCCGCGCCCGGCGAGGGCGTCGGACGGCGCCCAGAAGGCCGTCGCCATCGAGACGGCGGGTCTGATTGCCGACCCCGATGCGATCGCCGCGCGGGCTGTCGCGGTGGCGCGCGCCGGGGCGGCGGTGCTGGTCGTGCGCAACAGCGTGGCCGGAGCGGTCGCGGTGGGGCAGGCGGTGGCGGAGCTGGCGCCAGACCTCGCCTTTCGGGTGGAGGATGTGGCGACCCTGCACCATGGCCGCTTCGCCGCGACCGACCGGAAGCGGTTGGATGAAGCGGTCGAAAAGGGGTTCGGCAAGACGCGAACCGCTGGCGGTCGGGTGCTGGTCGGCACCCAGACGCTGGAACAGTCTCTCGACATCGACGCCGATTTCCTGATTACCGACCTAGCGCCGATGGACGTGCTGCTCCAGCGGATCGGGCGACTGCATCGCCACCGACGCGATGACCGGGGCGCGTTCGACCATGCGCGGGTGTTGCTCCTCCGACCGGCAGAGCGTGACCTGACGCCATGGCTCGACGGCCGCCGCCGCGATCGTCATGGGCTGGGCAATGTCTATCCAAATCTGCTGCATCTGGAGGCGACGTTGCGCTTGCTGGAGGCGCGAGCCGATATCGCCATCCCGCGCGACAACCGCCTGCTGGTCGAACGTGCTCTGCATCCCGAAGCGCTGGAGCCGATCCAGCATGAGGGCGGGGCGGCATGGATCAATCATGGCAACATGCTGGCAGGCGGCGTCGTCGCGGACGGCCAGCGCGCGAGCGGCGTCGCGCTGGACCTGTCGCTTCCCTTCAACCAGCTGGTCTTTCCCGACGACATGGGCGAAGTCACCACCCGGTTAGGCGCGCGCGACCTGCTGCTCGATCTGGACCCGCCGCTGGCCGGGCCGTTCGGCCGAGAGATCACCCGCATCGCGCTGCCGGGCTGGATGGCCGGGCATGTCGCGCCCGGTGCGCCGGTCGAGCGGCTGGACGACCAGCGCTTCCGCTTCGGCGGGCGGGACTATCGTTACGACCAATGGGGCTTGCGGCCGGACGGGGGCTGAAGGCGGGATTTTGGCGGTATCGACAGCGTCGCACAGCGGGCATAGGGGCGGGGTGAAGCCAATCCCACCGCTCCAGCCGCTCGGATAAACATATGATCGTCACTGTAGCAGCATTGGCGGCATCCTGCGTGACGTCCGGAGCAGGGGGCGAGGTGGCGGCCGACCTGCTGAATCGCCGTATCGCGGAGCGGGTCGCACGATGCGGCGATGTCCGGGTGCTGGTAGCCCCGCCGGACGTGGTGGCTGGGGCGTTGCCCGTCGAGTTGCGCCGTCGGTGGCGTCGGCCAGCCGGGCTCGGCGGCGAAGGCTTTGCGATCCGGCGAATGGGGCCGGTCACGGTCGTCACCGCCGAAGCGACGAGAGGGCTGGTCTATGGCGCCGGCCGGGTCCTTCGCCACCTCGACGTCGTGAATGGGACCGCACGGCTCGTCATCAGTGGTCCGGTCGACGAGAGGCCGGCTTATGCGACGCGCCTGACCCAGATCGGCTATCGGCCGAAGAACAACAGTTATGATGCGTGGACGCTGCCCATGTTTCAGCGGCGGATCGACGATTTCGCGCTCTGGGGCGCCAGCGGCGTGCAGATTATCGCGCCGGTATCGGACGACGATGCGACCGGGCCGCTGTTCCCCGCGCCCCCGCGCGAAACGCTGGCGGGCATCTCGGCGATCACCCATCGGCTGGGGCTGGACGTGGCGCTCTATTATCCTGAGCTGGGCAACTATGAAAAGCCGGGCGCGGTAGCAGCGGAGGTCGCAGCTTTCCGGAAGGTGCTCGCCGACCTTCCCCATGTCGACGCACTCTATGTGCCGGGCGGCGATCCCGGCCACACGGCGCCCGGCCAGCTTTTCCCGCTGGTGGCGCAGCAGGCGGCTTTGCTTCGTGCGCGCAATCCGAAAGCGCCCGTCTATATCTCGTCGCAAGGGTTCGATGCGGCAGGGTTCGAGGCGTTTTACCGTGAGCTGGAAAAGCAGCCCGACTGGCTGACCGGCATATTCGTCGGCCCGCAGACCCGCGATCCTCTATCGATCGAGCGGGCACGGATACCGGCGCGCTATCCGCTGATCCTCTATCCCGACATTGCGCATACCATGCACGCGCAATTCCCCGTGCCGCGCTGGTGGCCCGAATTCGCGCTGACCGAGGGGCGCGAGCCGATCAATCCGCGCCCGGCCGCCTATCAGCACATCTTTACGCACTTCGCGCCGCTGACTGCCGGCTTCATCACCTATTCCGAGGGGGTAAACGACGACTTCAACCAGTTCCTCTGGTTCCGGATGGGCTGGGACCCGCATATTGGCGCCCAAGCCTTCGCGCGCGATTATGCCCGTGTCTTTATCGGCGATCCCCGTGCCGCCGCACTCCCGGCGGCACTGGAGGCGAATTGGGTCGGAGACCCTGCGGCCAATATGGGGATCGACGCGGCGCTGCGCCTCGCCGATCGCATCCGCCCCGCCGCCTTTGCCGACTGGCGGATCGACGCACTGCGGTATCGCGCGGTCTATGACGCGCTGGTTCGCCGCCGCGCCATCGCGGCCCGTGCCCGGCGAGCGGCGGCTTTGGCCGCGCCTGATCGCGAAAGGGCACGAGCGATCCTGGCGCGTCGCGACGGGCCGGAGATCACCGCATTGCTTGATCGGCTGAATGCTCTGGCGGAACGGCTATGGCTAAGGGCGCGGCTGCAACTCAGCGTGAAGCGGTATGGCGCGTCGAATATCGAGCGGGGCGCCAATCTCGACCGCGCCGATGTCGACCTGACCGGCCGCGCCTGGATAAAGGCGCAGATGGCCAAGGGCTGGCCGATCCCCGACCGCCGTCGCCGGGCCGAGGGCGCGCTCTATGACGATCTGGGCCGCCCGGATGCCGAGCCGCATCTGGTGCGTGGGACCGGCTTTCTCGCCGATCCACAGTTCTTCACCACCGCGATAGACGGGATCGCCGATCGGACGGCGGCAGACGGCTGGTGGCCGGGCGAACTGGACTATGCCGAGACGCTCTATGACAGCCCGCTACGCCTGCATTATGACGGGCTCGACCCGCGCCGGGGCTATAGCCTGACCATTACCTATGCGGGCGAGGATTATACCCTGCCCATGCGGCTGGTCGCGAACGGGACGATCGTGTTGCAGGACCATTTTGTCCGTACCGCCAACCCGATGCAGGTTACGATCGCCATCCCGCGCGAGGCGACGGCGCATGGCACGCTCGACCTGGCCTGGACCCGCCCGTCCGGCATGGGCGGCAGCGGTCGCGGCAAGCAGGTCGCGGAGACCTGGCTGATCCCGGACGCTCGTTAGCGCGTCACCTGCCGCACGAAGCTGGCGACATCGGCCACCACCGGCGCGCGGCCGCGAAAGGGGCGGGCGACCGACAGGATCAGCCCGACATGGCTCAGCTTGGGGTAGGAGCATAGCGTCACGGGTACGCCGCCCTCTCGTAGGCGGGCCGCCAGCGCCTCGCTGTTGCGCGGAAGGACCGTCTTGTCCTCGCCGCCGACCAGCAGCAGCGCGGGTGGGTCGCCTGCGCCCGCCCAATGGACGGGCTGGGTTTCCATCGGGCGCGGCCATGTCCCGAATGCCGCGCGGCTGACATCCACGTCGAAGGGCGCAAAGTCATAAGGCCCGGCCAAGCCGACCAGCCCCCGCACCGCCTGTCGATCCCGTCCCAGCCAGCGGTCGTCGACCGCCAGCATCGCGGCGATATAGGCTCCCGCCGAATGGCCCATCAGCACCAGCCGGCTGGGATCACCGCCGTACCGGGCGATATGTGCGCGGGTCCAGCGCACCGCTGCGGCGCCATCCTCGACAAAGGCGGGATAGCGAATGGCGGGGACGAGCCGGTAATCCGGGATCACCACCGTGAAACCCTGCGCCGCCAGTGCCCGCCCCACAAAGGCGTAGCCGGTCCGCGTGCCGCTGTTCCAGCTGCCGCCATAGAAGAAGATGACGACGGGCCGCGCGCCGGACCCGGCGGCGCGAGGCACATAGATGTCGAGCGTCTGCCGCGCATCCGGCCCATAGGCCAGCGTCCTGGCGACCCGCCTGCCACCACCATCCTTCGGTACCAGGCGGTCGAAGGTGGTCAGCGGCGAACAGGCCGAAAATAGCAATGAAAGCGAGGCGGGAAGCGACCGGGCGATCCGATGGAACAACGTCATGCGCCCCCCATGCCCAAAGCACGCGCAGACCGCCAGAGACGAGCTGCGCTGCCACCCGCGAAAGGGCCTGCGCGGTCGGTTTCCCACGGCAAGCGGCGCCCGCAAATCCCGGTGGTCAGGAAAAGACGTAGCACTTTCAAAGGTCTGACATATGGAGATTGACGCAGATGCGAAAAACCGGGCAGTGGCGCGGTCGGGAAGCGGCGGGGAGCGGGGGCTCTGCGGGATCGGCCGTCTTATTCTGTCACATCAAACCAGATCGAGGACGGGCCGGCATGAATGCCGCGAAGCTGCTAGGGGACATCAGGGGGTGGGGCCTCGCATGGATGCTGGTCCTTGCCGGGCTGATGTCGGGAACGGCGTCGGCCGCGCCCGTCGATCTGCATCGATCGGCCTGCAGCGCCACGCTGCCCGATGACACCAGCGACGCCCGGATCGTAGAGGCGCCCTATCGCTGCGGGGCGAAGGCGCCGACGCGCGGACCGGACTGGCTGTGGCTCCGTCTCGATGCGTCGCAATTGGGCGCTTTGCCCGCCGGCTGGGACCTGCTGATCGATCAGACGCGTTTCGACCGGATCGGCGTGCTGATCGTTGGTCGCGACCGCACGACACGGTATTCGCTCTCCTATGCCGAACTGAAGGAACACTGGACACCCGGCGGGTTGCTGAAATTCGTGGTCGCGCAGCCGGGGCGCGACATACGGGGGCTATATATCGGGTTCCGCCACATCGACGACCTGTCGCTGATGCGCAAGGTCGTCGCCCGACTGGGCAGCAGGATGAACGGTGCGGATGTCGGTTGGCTGGTGCTCGCCGGCCTGTTCGCGGGAACGCTGCTGTCGGCGCTTCTCTATAACCTCGTCATCCATGCCGGGCGGCGTCCCGCCTTTCAACGCTGGTATCTCCTCTGGGTGTCGGTTGCGCTGGTGTACGGCCTGATATGGACCAACACGGCGGCGCTGGTCGTACCGGGACTGGTCGGGCCGATCGCGGTGCGGATCGAATTCGTGCTCGTCGGCCTGATGGTCGCGGCGGGCAACATGTTCTTCTTCTCGGTGATCGAGGACGGAGTATTGCCACCCGGCCTGGCCAAGGCGGGACATGGGCTGGCGATCGGGGGTGCGGTGCTGGGCGTGGCGGCCGCCGCCGATACCTGGCTGCCCCCGGTGCCGACCGATCGGCTCCTCAATTACGACATCGCCGCGACCTCGGTGCTGGTCGCCTGGTCCTGCGTGGTCGCGGCACGGCGGGGCAGCCGCGTCATCTGGTTCTACATGATCGGCTGGAGCCCGGTCATCGCCCTGTTCGTCTTGCGGTTGACCCGCAATCTGGGCTTCATGGCGCAGAGCGACGTGGTGGACATGGGGACCTTCGTGGCGCTCGCCTTCGAGGCGCTGGTCCTGTCGCTGGCGATCGCCGATCGGTTTCGGCGGATCAGGCTCGAACTCGATCAGGCGCGCCAACGTCGTGAGATCGATCTGGCCGAAACCAAGACGCTGCGGCTGGCGGCGCAGACCGACTTCCTGACCGGCCTGGGCAACCGCGCCGCCTTTCAGCAGCAGGCGAACGCCCTGATGAGCGCGGCCATGCCGTTCAGCCTGTTCCTGATCGACGTCGATTATCTGAAGGACGTGAACGACCGGCTGGGCCATGCCAGCGGCGACATGCTGCTATGCCATGTCGGATCGGCGCTGGACGGGATCGTCCGCGCGATGGCCGATGTGCGGGTGTCGCGGATCGGCGGTGACGAGTTTGCGATCCTCTGCCCCGGATCCGTGCATGTCGAGACCATGCTGGCGGAACAGATCGCCAGCGTTCAGGGCGAGCTATGGCATCCGCGCGACCGTACTCGAACCCTGTCGCTCAGCATCGGGTCGGCGCGCTACCCCGACGATGCGCAGGCGCTGGACCTGCTCTACCATAATGCCGATCTGGCGCTCTATACCGCAAAGCGAGTGGGGCGCGGACGCTATGTGCGCTACGATCCGCTGCAAAGCGGCCTGCGCGACCTCCAGATGGCCTTTGCCGGCGAGGCCGAGCAGGCGTTGGAACGCGGCGATTTCATGCTGTACTTGCAGCCCATCGTGTCGCTGGAGACCGAGATGGTATGCGGACATGAGGTGCTGCTCCGCTGGAACCACCCGGTTCATGGGCTGATGAGCCCGGATCGCTTCGCCGATGTGCTGGTCGCGGAGCGGATCGGCCTGCGTATCCAGGAACATGTCCTCGAATTGGCGCTGGCCGCGCTCAACGAGGGGGGCGAGGCGCTGGGCGTGGTGTGCGTCAACTTCACCTCGGCGCAACTGGCCGGGCCTCGCTCGGCACGGCTCGTACTCGATCGGCTGGCCCATCACGGCATTGCCCCCGCGAGGTTGTGCGTCGAAGTGACCGAGGGCGTGATGCTCGACCGGGCGGCGGACAGCATCCTGGCCAGCCTGCGCACGCTGCACGAGGCGGGCGTTTGCATCGCGCTCGATGACTTCGGCACCGGCTATGCTTCGCTCGTCCATCTGCGCGACCTGCCGGTGGACCGGATCAAGATCGATCAGTCCTTCGTCGCCGGGCTGGACGAAACCGATGGGGGGACGTTGCCCATCGTCAGCGCGATCATCGGGCTGGGCGCGGGGCTCGGCAAGCTGGTGATCGCCGAGGGCATCGAGACCCAATGGCAGGCCGAACGTCTGCGGCAGCTGGGATGTCGGTTTGGGCAAGGCTATCGCTATGGCCACCCGGTCGCCCTCGCGACGATCGCCGACGCCGACCGGGTGATGGATCGGGCATAGCGTCGGCCGGGGCCGTGGGCCGGTGCCGCTTCCACACAGGTGGATCGGACTTTAAAGCTCCAAGCCCAGGGCCGCGCGATCGGCGGTGGCGGCGGCCAGTTCGGCGCGAGCCGCCGCAATCCGCGCCTGGGCGTCGATCAGCCGCACGCGCGCGTCGTTCGCCGTTTCCTCGCGCTGGTTGACCAGAAAGAAGTCGCTCGATCCCAGCTCGAACCGCCTGCGCTCGGCGGCGGCGAGCCGTTCGGCCAGCTGGCGCTCCTGCTCTGCGATCGCGGCCAGCTTTTCGGCGGCATCGACACCGATGGTGATGCCTTCCACCTCGATGGCGATCTGGTCGCGCAGGAAGCGGCTTCGCGCCGCCAGCGCGTCCATTTCCGCCTGGGCCTCGACGATCCGCCCCTTCGCTGCCCGGTTCTGAAGCGGCATGGAAAAGCGGAAGCCCACCGCCGCTTCCAGCGGCGTGCGATTGGCGCCTCCCAGACCGACGGGGCCGACATCCTTGCCCATCTCACCCCGCAGGTCGAGCCGCGGACGGAGTTCGTTCTGCGCCAGCGCCAGACGCGCAGAACCCTGGTCGATCCGCGCCAGCAGCACCTGCAAATCGGGACGACGCTGCTGGAAATCCTGGCGCGCCGCGACGGTCACGCCGGACAAGGCCTCGGCGTCTCGGGGAAGGCGCTCCGGGCCGACCAGCACCGGCTCCCCTGCGGCATCGCGATAATAGAGCGACAGGGCATTGGCCGCCGCCTGGAAATCCCCCTCGGCCCGCACGACCAAAGCACGGCGCCGGACGAGATTCTGGTCGTTTTCCGCGAGCAATATGTCCGGCCGCGCGCCCAGTTCGACCTGCCGGGCGAGGCCGCCACGCCGGTTTTGCGACAGGTCCAGCAGATCGCGATAGGCGCGCAGGCGCAAGCCGGCGGCGACCCAGTTCTGATAGGCGTCGATCGCGCGCCGCTGCACCCCAATCGCCACCGCTTCCCGCTCGAACTGCGCAATGTCGATATCGCCCGAGGCCAGCGTGCGCCGCGTGCGGCGTTCGTCCACCAATCGGTCGCGCAGCAGCGAATAGAGCGCGCCGACCTTCACCTCACCCAGGCGGTTGGTGTAGTTCTGGTCCTCGTAGATCGGAAAGCTGCCGCGGCTGACGCGGTAGCCGCCATAGACGTAACCGCCATTGTCGGTCAGCGGGCGGGTCGCGCTCGCGGAGGCGACGGTGCCGTCATAATAGCCCAGCGCGCGCGACCGCCCGTCGGCCTCGAACACCGTATCGAAGGCGCCGCTGGCGGTGAGGGCGCGTCCCTCGGCGGAGCGTATCTTGGCCAGCGCCTCGACGATCTGCGGAGCGGCGCGGGCGGAGGCGCGCAACACTTCGCCCAGGGTCAGCGGCGCCGAGCCGGGCACGGTTGCGGGCGGCGGCGTCGGGTTCGCCTGGATACGCTGGGCCGTGGCGGGCGCGTCCAGAGCGGGGGCGATGACCAGCGCGGATATGAGCAGCAGCGACCGTATCATTTCGGCTTGCCCGCCTTGGCCGCGACCTTCTTGTCGTCGTCCTTGCCGTCCTTCTCGCCTTGCTTGTCGTTGGCGGTCTGGCCGAACTCCAGCGGGAAGTCGTTGAGCTGGCGCCACAGTTCATAGCCGACCGTCACCGTTTCGCCCTGCACCCAGCCCTGTACCTTGCCGCCCAGGCGGACGAAGCGGCGGTCGGGCCAGGCGGGCTTGCCCGGCGCCGGCTCGACCAGAATGCGGAACAGCCCTTGCGTATTGGCATTGGGGTCGATCGTGCGGACGCGACCGTCGAAAAAGCCGTAGGCGACCGATGGCCAGCCGCTGAACTGGATCGCGGGCCAGCCCTCGAACTCCAGCCGTACCGGGCGACCCGGGCGCAGCAAAGGCACGTCGCGGCCGTCGATCATCAACTCCACCGCACGCTCGACCTGCTCGGGCGCGACCACCGCCAGCGCGGTCCCCGCCGACACATAGGCTCCCCCCGCCGCCGCATTGAGATTCTGGATACGGCCAGCGCGCGGCGCCCGAACGAGCTGCGCCGACTGGCGGTTCAGCTGCACCTCGATCCGGTTCAGCTTGGCACGCGATTCCGCCAGCTTGGCGCCGGAGTCCGCGACCTTGATCTGTGCCTGTTCGTAATCGCGCCGCGAGGCCAGCCCTTCGGAAAACAGCTGACGGGTGCGGTTGACGTCGAGCTGGGCGACGGCCTGCGACTGGCGGACCGACGCGATTTCGGCTTGTACCTGAGCGCGCTCGGCGGCGAGGCGCGACAACAGGTTGGGATCGAGGTCGACGATGCGCGCGATCGGGTCGCCGCGGTTCACATGCTGGCCGTCATGCACGTACCAGCGCTCAACCTGGCCGGGCACCAACGCCGTCACATCCTGGGCGCGGTCCTGCGGATCGAGCGAGACGACCTGTCCACGCCCCTGCGCGGTCTGTAACCACGGCACACAGAACAGGATGAACGCGACCGCCGCTATGCCGATCGTCAGGATCCAGGCGATGGCGAGCGTGACCCGGGGCGGGCGTAGCGAGGCAAGGGTGCGGAAATGCGCGAGATGGTCAGGCGACATGCGCGTCCTCCCGGCTGTAGGCGGCCTCGAGGTCGGCAAGCCGGTCGAAACGACGCTGTTCGGTCAGGCCCAGATAGAGATAACCGTCCAGTTCCATGTCCTCGGGGCGGCCAGTGCACAACAGCACGGTCGTGCCATGGCCTTTCAGCAGACGCAGCGCCGCCCGCAGTCGGTGGGGCGGCAACAGGTCGTATAGCTGGCCGAGCAGCAACAGCTTGGGCCGTACGAGCAAGGCATTGGCGAGCTTGAGCGCCATGGTCTCGCCGACGCTCAGCGGATAGCCGGTTGACCCCAGCGGGGTGTCGAGCCCTTGCGGCAGGCTGGCCAGGCGGCGTTCCAGTCCGACCAGTGCCAGCGCCTCCATCGCGTTTTCGGCCAGTTCGCCCGAGGCGAGACGGAGATATTCGCGGATCGTGACCTCCACGATCGTAGAGCGGTCGAGCACGGTCACCTCTGAGCGGAGGTGATACATGTCGAATGAGCCCAGATCGGCATTGCCGATGCGGATCAGGCCGCGATCGGGCAGGGTATGCCGTTTCAGCAGCATGGCCAGGCGCCGCTCTGCCCCCGGCTCGGCCACGGTGACGAGCTGTTCCCCGGCGGCAAGGGCCAGGGTGTAGCGCGCATCGCCGAATGCCACGTCGGTCAGTTTGACCGAACCGTCGCGTGGGCCATTGTCACCGCGCACCGTCGGCTCCTGCGGAATGGCGAAGAGCAGCGACAACTCCTCGGAACTGGCGACCAGATCGTAGAAGGTGTCGAGATACCAGCCGAACTGCGAGATGCCATAGAAGACGCCCGACAGGATCAACTCCGCCGCGACCAATTGCCCGAGCGACAATTGTCCACGCAGGATCAACATGCCGCCCAGCAGCAACAGCCCGGCGCTGGCAAAGGCGTAGATCAGCAGGAACGCGACCGTCTGCGCGAACTGATAACGGAAATAGCGGCGATGCGTGTCAACATAGGTGGCGGTCATCGCCTCCGACCGGGCCATGGCGAAGTCGAGATGGCGGATCGACTTGTAAAAGCCGTTCGACCCGCCGACGCTTTCCAGCCAGCGGGCGGCATTGTGCTTGGCATGGCTGAGCGCCACGGCACCGCTGATCGCGCCACGCCGCCATAACATCCAGACCAGCAGCAGCGCAGCCACCAGCACGACGTTGAAGGCGAGGAAGACGGGATGGTAGAAACTGGTGATGGTCAGCCCGATCACCGCCTGAAGAACGATCGTGAAGGCGCCGATGACCAGGCTGGGCACCGACTTCTGGACGACCACCAGGTCGAAATAGCGGTTGAACAGGTCGCCGCGATTGCCGTCGGCGAAAAAGGGATCCTGCGCGTGCACCGCGCGCACCGTGACCTCGGCCACCACGCGCGAGAACAGGCGACGCTCGAACGCTGCCATGATCCAGACCCGAAGCGCGCTGAGGCCCGCGACCAGCAGCAGCAGCAGCAGCAGAACGCCGGACAGCGCCCAGAGCGGGGCGGGCATGGCGGTGTTGGCAACGCTGTTGATGAGCAACTGCACCGAAATCGGCGTCGCCAGAGCCAACAGGCTGATCGCGATGGTATAGACGATGCCGAGGCGGATATAGGCCGCATCAGGGCCTATGATCTGCGACAGCCAGCCCACCGCATCCCGAAATCCTAGTCGCTGCGCCGCCACAATACGCCCCTTTGCTATACCCTGGTCGAGCCGGAACTGGCAGGGAAAGACCGCCGACGCCCAAACGCCCCCTCGTTATAGGTCTGTTTCGGCCTAATCCGTGTAAAATCGCGTTAACGGCGTGCCATGACCATGGCCAATTGGAATTGTGATGCCCGCGCCATAGCCAGCGGCTATAGGGCGTTATGCCCACGCTGCGTCAGCTCGAATATCTGGTCACGATCGCGGACACCGGGTCGTTCGTGCTCGCGGCCCGGGCGGCCAATGTCTCGCAGCCGACGCTCAGCCAGCAGATTCGCGCGCTGGAAGAGCGTCTGGGTACCAAGCTGCTGGAGCGTGGCGTGGCGGGCGCGATATTGACGCCGGTGGGGCGTAGTATCGTCGCGACCGCGCGCCGCATGTTGAGCGATGCGAGCGACATCGTCGCACTGGCGGCGGGCTCCTCCGACAGCCTGACCGGCACGCTCAAGCTGGCGACGACGCCGACGCTCGGGCCGTATCTGTTGTCGCCGATCATCGCCGAGCTCCACCGCATGGCCCCCCGTCTGCGCCTGCATGTGCGCGAGGGAATCCCGGACGAACAGGTGAGGGAGCTATCGCGCGGCGATATCGATGTGGTGCTCGGGCCGCTGCCCATGGCCGGCGACGACCTGACGATCGAGCCGCTGTTCCGCGAACCGCTGCATCTGGTTGCCGCGCTCGACCATCCGATCGATGCCGCCACCGAGGCGACGCGGAAGGACCTGATCGGCAGCCCGCTACTGACGCTCGACCCGCGCCACCACCTCGCACGCCAGGCCGCCGAGGTCGCCGACCATTATGGCATGACGATCGCGCCGGATTATTACGGTACCAGTCTGGACAGCTTGCACCAGATGGTCGCCAGTGGACTGGGCCTCACGCTACTGCCCAGCCTGTATCTGCGATCGGAGGTGGGCGGGGCCGCGGGCCTGAAGATCCTGCCCGTCCAGGGCTGGCGTGCCCATCGATCGATCGCCATTGCCTGGCGCCGCCAGTCTCCGATGAGCGCGGCGTTCAAGCTGATCGCCGATCATGTGCAAAGCTGCGCGCGCGGGTTGCTGGCGGGGCAGAGCTAGACAGGATCGGTTGATCGCAAACGGCCCGGAACAAGATGGCATCCGAATGCGTCCGGTCCTCGCGGAATTGGCCGACCTCTGACGACGATCCGTCCTGAGGCCAGCAGCCCGCAGCGAGGGAAGCCCCGCGCTGCGCATAGCGGCCCAATGGTTCAGCGTTGGCCTTGCGGATAAATGCTTGATATCCATCAAGTCATCCCTTGCCGAGTTGGCGTAGACCTAGGCTAATGATCGGGATCAGTCGTCCGGTTCGGACGGCCCCGGCCGTCGGATCAAGGCGGCCGATATTGGGAGAACGGACCTGTTCGCTGACGTGCCCATGGTCATTTGCGTCCCTGCGCGAAACGAGGAGGCGATGCTGCCGGGCCTGCTCGCGGCGATAGCGGCCCTGTTCGCCGATCGGGACGGCTTGGACGTGTGCCTTTTTCTGGATGACTGCCGCGATGGCAGTGCCGACCTGCTCGATGCTCTGGCCCCGGCGTTGCCCTTTCGTCTGACTGTGGCGCGGGGCGGGCGCGACGCGGCGCCCAATGCAGGCGCCGCGCGGCGAGCGGCGCTGGCGATGGGCCTGGAACGTCTGGCCGGGGGCGAAGGATTGCTGTTCACGACCGATGCCGACAGCCAGCCGCGTCGCGATTGGCTAATGGCGGGGAGCAAGGCCCTTCGGGAGGCGGAGGTCGTCGCGGGCCGCATCACGCGCGCCCATGCCAGCGACGCGCCACAGCAATGCCGTATCGAGCATTATTATGATCGGCTTCACCGATACCGCCGCGTCCTCGACCCGGTGCCGTGGGAAGCGCGGGAGACCCATCATTTCGGCGGCGGGGCGAATATGGCGGTATGGGCATCCGCTTATCGCGCCGTCGGCGGCTTCATGCCGCTTCCGTCCGGGGAAGATGCCCGGCTGCTCGATGATGCGGGGCGCGGCGGGCTGCGGGTCCGTCGCGATGCGGCGATGGTGGTGGAAACCTCGTCTCGTCGCGAGGGTCGGGTCGCAGGGGGACTGGCGGGACTGTTACGCGCCATGGATCATGGCGAGTTGCCGCGCATGGCCGATCCGCGTGGCGCGGCCTGGCAGTGGCGAGCCCAGGCGGCGGCCCGGCATGGCTTCGGCATGATCGACCGGGTCGATGTGCGCGTCGGGCTGGGCGAGCGGCTTGGCATTACCGCGGATCACATATTGGGGGTTGCGCGCGACTGCCCCAATGCCGAAGCGTTTGCGATGCGGGTCGTGCCGGCATCTCCTGTGCACGCCCGCATGGTATCGCTGTCGGAGGCGGAAGACATTCTGACCGAGTTGGAAAGCCAAAGGTGCGAGATCGCGGCATGACGGGCATGGCCGCTGATCTCCAAGGCGCGATCGCGGCCTCGGGCTGGACGGACCATCCCCCGGGCGATCCGCAGACGTCCCAGGACTTGCTTGCGCTGCTCACCCGCCTTTACGAGATCGGCCGCCGCGATCTTCCGCTCGCGCGCCTGCTGGAGGGGCATGTCGATGCGGTCCAGATTGTCCAGCGTTATGGTTCGCCGCCCCAGGTCGATCGGCTCCGGCAGATACTCGGACAAGGGGCGACGCTGGGGGTTTGGAACGCCGCGCTGGCGGGCGAACCCCTGCGGCTCGACGGCGATCGCCTGAGCGGGGGGAAAAGCTACGCATCGGGGGCAGGGGTGCTGAGCCATGCCTTGGTGACGGCGGATACGCCCGGTGGTGCGCAACTGCTCCTGCTCGATTTGGCGCGGGTCGTGCCGAGGATCGATCGCGACTGGTGGCAGGTCACGGGTATGCAGCGATCAGAGACGCATCAGTTGCGTTGGCATGATGCCCCGATCGATGAGGAGGATCGGATCGCTGCCCCCGGCTGTTACGCGCGTGAGCCGTTTTTCAGCGGCGGGGCGCTTCGCTTCGTGGCGGTCCATGCCGGGGGTATTGCGGGCATCTGCGACCAGACCCGCGATCATCTCGTGCGGGCGGGCCGGGCCGAAGATCCCTTTCAAGCTGCGCGACTGGCGGCCCTGTTCGGGCTGGCGGACCTGGCGGCGGCGACGGTGCGACGTACCGCCGAGCGTTGGTACGAGGATCAGGCCGGCGATGGCGAGGCACGGCTGGCGCGGGTCGCCTCTGCGCGTCTGGTCGTAACCGATGCGGCGGAGCGGGCGATGGTGATCGCGCGCGAGGCGGTGGGGCTCGCCGGACAGTTTCGGGCGCATCCTCTGTCGGCCATGCTGGGCGATCTGGCGGTCTATCTGCGCCAGCCCGCCCCCGATGCCCAGCGCCTGCGCGTCGGGCAGGCCGTGCAACGGGGCCTGCTGGCGCCGTCGCTATGAGGCTGAGGCTGGGGGGCGTCCGCCGGGCCGTCATCGTCGCGCCGCATCCCGATGACGAGATCATCGGTGCGGCGGGGCTGATTCAGGCGCTGCGACGCCGGGGCAGCGAAGTCCGCATCGTCGTGGTCAGCGATGGCGCGGCCTCGCATCCGGGAAGCGCGAAATGGCCGTCCGATCGCCTGATCGCGGCGCGGGCACGGGAAAGCCTCCATGCTCTTCGTCGTCTGGGCGTATGCCGCAAGGAGGTGACGTTCCTGCGCCTGCCCGATGGTGGCCTGTCGACGCGGGGCGCCCGATGCCGCCCTGTGCTGAATCAGGCGCTCCAGCGGCTCGGTGAGATGGATATGCTGGTCGGCCCCGCCTTGACCGATGCGCATCCCGATCACCGGGCGGTCGCGATGGTGCTTCGCGACCATCGGTTCGGTGGACGGCGCCTGACCTATCAGGTCTGGCCGCCGCAGCGGCGGATGGCGGCGCGTGGCCGGGCCGTCGTGATGATGGGCGGGGCAGCGGCCAAAGGCTCGTTGATCCGGTCTCATCGGACCCAGTTGGGGGCGATCACCGACGATCCGCAGGGCTTTTCCATCGCGGCCCATGAACTGGCGGTCTTTGCCCATCCGGTCGAATATTTCGTCGAGGAACGGTGATGAAGGCGATCGACCTCAGTGGGTTTTCGGAGAAATTCGCCGCCGACGATGACCCTTGGCGGACCTATTCCGACCGTGATGAAGCGGTGAAGCGCGCCGCTATCCTTCACGCGCTCGGCCCTGGACCCCTGGGCAGGGTGCTGGAACTGGGAAGCGGCAATGGATCAAACAGCCGCGCCATCGCGCCGCGCGCCCGGCGTCTCGACGCGACGGATGGAACGGCGGAGGGCACCCGGCTGACGGCGCAGGCCATCGCCCCCTGGCCGCGTGGGCAAGCGAGCGAACTGGGGCTTCCGGGCCGTTTCCCCCGGGCGCATTATGACGCGATCGTGATCGCCGAACTTCTTTATTACCTGCCGCCGGGCGCGATGCGGCAGGTCGCCGCCCATGTCGCCCGAACGCTGCATTCGGGAGGTCGGTTGATCCTGGCGCACCACGGCATCGACTATTATGACTTCGCGCAACATGCCGCCGGCATCCAGCAACGCTTTCTCGACCTGACCGGGGCCTGCTGGAGCGTGCGGACCGTTCGCCGCCGATCTCGCTGGCATGTCCTTTCCGCGCGGCGTTCAGGCTGACTTGCCAAGGCTCTGGATCAAGCCCACCTAGCAAGGCGATGGCGAAAGCAGAGACTTCCGACGAATATGCCCGCGGACGGCGGGATGGTTTGCGACTGGCTTTGTCGATCCTGGAGGCGGAGGAGGCCAAGTGGGAGGCGCTGCTCGGGGAGAGTGCGTCCTGGCGAACCAATGCGACGCGTTCGATCCGTCACAAGGCGTATCAGGTCGCTCGCAAACGGGTGCAGACGGCGCTGAACCGCCTATTGCCCAAGGACGCCTCCGCCCTGCCGGTCGAAATCGCCACGATGATCGAGCGGGTCGGGCTTTAGCAAGGACGCCGTCGGGATCGTCGCTGTCCGGTTTTAGCGGCTCATGGACCATAACCCGGTGCCATCCGTTCCGAGCCCATGGCTCTCGCGCACGGCATCGACATGGGACGGGACATGGAAACGGACATGGGAGGGCGTGCCGACTGGTTGCCGCGCAGGCTGCTCGTCACGCGCTCCTCCATGGGGTTCGAACATGGTCGATCGATCGTGGCGCGCGCGGAGGCCCGGGGCGTCGAGGTTGTCCCGCTGAGCGGCGACCGCTTGACGCTCGATCTGCCCGATGATCCCCGCCGTGCCTATGCCGCTGCCAAATCTACGCTGGCGCTGGTCGTCGCGTCGCCATCGAAGCGACGGCTGCAGCCTATCGCTCCCAGCGCCGACTGGCGTGTTGATCTGGCAGAGGGCTGTCCAGCGCATTGCAGTTATTGCTATCTGGCCGGATCGCTGAAGGGGCCGCCGATCACGCGGGTCTATGCCAATCTCGACGAGATACTTGCGGGCCTGCCACCCTATCTCGGTGCAGGCGGCGTGACGTCGAAAGACCGGCACCGGATGCATGAAGGAACGACCTTCGAGGCCTCCTGTTACACGGATCCGCTGGTGCTGGAGCCGATCACCGGCTCTCTGTCAGCGGTAATCGCATGGTTCGGACAATGGGAAGCACCGGCCCAGCTTCGCTTCACCAGCAAATTCGCCAATGTCGCGCCCTTGCTCGACATCGCGCATCATAGGCGGACCCGGATGCGCGCGTCGATCAATCCTGCGATGTTCGCGCGTTTCGAAGGCGGCACCGCGCCGGTCGCCGCGCGGCTGGCGGGACTGCGGCGGATGGCGCTGGCGGGATATCCGGTCGGCCTGACGATCGCGCCGATCATCGCGGCGACGGGCTGGCGCGAGGCTTATGGCAGGTTGCTGACCGATGCGGCGGCCGCGCTTGCCGGGGTGCCTGACCTGGACCTGACCATCGAGTTGATTACGCATCGCTTCACTGCGGGCTCAAAGGCGGTGCTGGACAGCTGGTATCCGGGGTCATCGCTCGACATGGGTTTGAGCGGCCGGACCACGAAGCGGACGAAATTCGGGTCGGCAAAGCAGGTCTATGACGCCGCGACCATGCGCGATCTGCGCGGCTTCTTTGCGGAACGGATCGCGTCGGCATTGCCCCTGGCGCGCGTCCTGTACTGGACATGACCATATTCTTCACCGCCGATACGCATTTCGGCGATCATCGCACCATCAACATCCAGAAGCGTCCGTTTGACAGCGTGGCCGAAATGGACAGCGTGTTGATCGAACGGTGGAACGGGACGGTCGCCCCCGACGATATCGTCTGGCACCTCGGCGACGTCGCTCGGCGGCCGGCCGACGTGCCCACGCTGCTCGCGCGGCTTAACGGGATCAAGCACCTGCTGCGCGGCAACAACGATCCGGATGAGACGGTCGCAGCGCAAGGCTGGGCGAGTGTCGGCGACTATGCGGAGATCGAGGTGGACGGCCGCCGTCTCGTCCTGTGCCACTATCCCTTCCGCAGCTGGAATGGCCAGCACAAGGGCGTGCTCAACCTTCATGGCCATAGTCATGGAAGGCTGAAGCCGATGCCGCGACAATATGATGTCGGCGTCGACCCTCACCATTTCGCCCCGGTTTGCCTGGGGCAACTGATCGCCCCCGCCTAGGCGGACAACATCTCTGCCACACGTCGTTCGAGTTCCAGCACGTTGAAAGGCTTGGTCAGGACTTCCATGCCTTCGTCCAGATGCCCCGCCCCGACGGCGGCGTTGGCAGCATAGCCGGTCACGAACAATATCCGGAGGGACGGGCGGACCGCGCGGCCCGCATCGGCGACCTGGCGACCGTTCAGACCGCCCGGCAGGCCGACATCGGTGACGAGCAGATCGATCCGCTCGTTCGATTGCAGCACCGATACCCCCATCGGGCCATCGCTGGCCGTCAAGACGTGATATCCGGCATCGCGCAGCACTTCGCTGACCAGATCCCGGATCGCGTCCTCGTCCTCGACCAGCAGGATCGTCTGCCCTTCATGCGCGCGGTGCCTTGCGACAGAGACTTCGTGCGGGACGGGCAGGTCATGCTTGCCCATCAATCTCGGCAGATAGAGGCGCATCGTCGTGCCTGCGCCGACTTCGGAATGGATGCGGACCTGACCACCCGACTGACGGACAAAGCCGTAGATCATCGACAGACCGAGCCCGGTGCCTTCCCCAATCGGCTTGGTCGTGAAGAAGGGCTCGAAGACCCGTGCCATCACGTCGGGCGTCATGCCGGTTCCCGTATCGGTGACGCACAGCGATACGTAATCACCCGCGGGCAGATCCTGCGCCGCCGCCGCTCGCTCATCCAGCGGCCTGTTGGTGGTTTCGATCGTCAGCTTGCCGCCATCGGGCATGGCGTCGCGCGCATTGATGCACAGGTTCAACAGCGCGCTTTCCAGCTGCGGCGCGTCGACCAGGATCGGCCACAGGCCCGGCGCGGAGACGACATTCACGTCGATGGAGGGGCCGATGGTCCGGACGATGATATCCTTCATCTCCGCGATCAGGCGATCGACATCGGTCGGCTTGGGCGCGAGCGTCTGTCGCCGCGAGAAGGCGAGCAGCCGCTGGGTCAGCGCGGCCGCACGATGGGCGCCGCTCTGCGCCATGGTGATATAGCGATCGAGCTGGTCATATTTACCCTTGGCGATCCGCGCCGCGAGCAGTTCGAGGCCCCCCGTCACCGCCGTCAGCAGATTGTTGAAGTCGTGCGCCAGACCCCCGGTCAGCTGACCGACCGCCTCCATCTTCTGGGCCTGGCGAAGCTGCTCCTCGGCCTGGGCCAGTGCGGCAGCCTGATCCTTCTCGGCCGTCACGTCGCGGCCCGTGGCATAGGTCATGTCGCCCGCTGGCGCGGCATTCCAGGAAATCCAGCGGATCGTGCCGTCCTTGTGCCGATACCTGTTCTGGACTTCCGGCCTGCCGCCCCTGGCGGCAAGTTCATAGGCGTCCGTCGTTTGGGCATGATCCTCGGCAACGACGAACTCGTTGACGTGATGGCCGACGAGTTCCGCCTGACTATAGCCCAGCAGGGTGGTCCAGGCCGGATTGACCCGCCGGACGACGCCCTCGAAGTCGATGACCAGCATCAGGTCCGGCGAGGTGTCCCACATGCGGTCGCGCTCGGCGGTGCGTTCCGCGACCTCGTCCTCCAGCGTCTCGTTCATGCGCTGAAGCGCTTCCTCGGCCCGCTTGCGCTCGGTGATGTCGATCGAGGAGCCGACCAGCCCGACGACATGGCCGGCGACATCGCGGAACGGCGCCTTGGTCGACAGCCAGATCGCATCTGTTCCGTCGGGAAAGCTGACCTTCTCCTCCAGAACTTCCGTCCGGCCTTCGGACATCACGCGCCGGTCATTGGCCATGACGACCTCCGCCTGGGCCGCGTCGTCCAGAAATTCCAGGTCGGTCCGTCCGATGATCGCCTCGATCGGCTTGCCGACCAGTTCCACCGTCCCGCGATTGGCGGCCAGCATCCGGCCCGCGCTATCCTTGGCATAGACGACGCCGGGCACCGCCTCCATCACGGCGGCCAAGAGCGCATTGGCGTGGCGCAGCGCATCCTCCGCCGCGCGACGGTCGGCGATGTCGATGACCGAACCGATATAGCCCAGAAACTGGCCGTCCGGCCCGAACCGTGGCGAAGCCGCATCGATCGCCCAGCCATAGGAGCCGTCCGCGCGGCGCAAGCGATAGTCGATGCGGCAAGACGTATGCGTCGTATTCGCCTGCTCGAAAATGCGCGCCACCTCGGCCCTGTCGTCAGGATGGGTGGCGTCGAGCCAGCCATGCCCCAGGGCCTCCTCATATGCCTGCCCGGTATATTCGTACCAACGGCGGTTGAGATAGGTGCAATGGCCGTCCGCATCCGTGACCCACATCATGACGGGCGCATGGTCGGCCATGTTGCGGAACCGGTCCTCGCTGTCGATGAGTTCCGCCCTGGCGCGGGCAAGTTCGGCGGCGCGTTCCCGGTTCTCGGTCTCGTTCCGGCCGATCTTCAGGAACCCGATGATCCGGTCATCCGCGTTCCGGATCGGATGGGTTGATCCGTTGAGGAACACGAGCGAGCCATCGGGCTTGCGGTGCCAGCGGACGTCCGGGGCGTAACCTTCCGATGCGGCGCGAGCGAATTCCTGAGCCGGGATACCCTCGGCGCGATCCTGGGTCAGAAAGATGTCGTCGATCGATCGGCCCAGCGCTTCGCCGGTGGTCCAGTCGAAAATGGTCTGGGCACCGGCCGACCAACTGGTGATTCGTCGATCGGTATCCGTGGCGATGATGGCATAGTCCCGTGCGCTGTCGAGGATCAGTTGCAGCCGTTCCTCACCCACGCGGAGCGCTTCGTTCTTCCGGTCCAGCTGCTCGACGGTGCGCCGCAGATCGAGTTGCGCCATCACCTGTCGGGCAAGGACCCGGAGGGTTTCCTGCTGCACCTCGCTGAAGGGGCGCGGCCGATAGTCCAGGACGCAGAGCGTACCGATCGCCAGCCCATCTTCGGTCTTCAGCAACGCTCCCGCATAGGCGCGGATATGCGGCTCGCCCGCGACAAGCGGATTGCACGCGAACCGCGCGTCCTTGCTCAGGTCGGTGACGATCAGCAACTCTTCTTCCAGCAGCGCATGGGCGCAGAAGGAACTGTGCAGCGGGGTTTCGCGCACGCCAAGGCCGACTTCCGCCTTGAAGAACTGACGTCCCTCGCCGACCAGATTCACCACGGCGATCGGCGTATCGCATAACCGGGCCGTCAGCGCGGCCAGCTCGTCGAACGTCGGTTCGCGCGGTGTGTCCATCACGTCGTAGCGATCCAGTGCCGCAAGCCGGAGCATCTCACGATCGTCGTTGTCGTTACCGTTCTTCAATGGTCCAGCCCTGGCATCGAGGGGATAAGGCGCAATTGGGATGACCGACTTGCCTTACCCGCGCAACTGTACGCGAAATGCGACCCTTGGCTATGGCTCGGCCCACTCCGCCAAACGATTTCATCCGTATCGGTCGTTATCGTGGCTTAGCCCGACGGCACGAAAAAAAGACATCAATAATCAAATGGTTAACGAGGGCGCTCTTGACATGACGAGCGCGATGGGCAGCGCGGTTGCGCAGGCTGGGATCCGGTTCGAACGGGATGTCGTCAGCAGGTCACCCTGCCGCTCATCCTATCGCTCGGGTGGCCTGGGGGCGTCGGCCTCCGCAGCGGGCGCCGCGTCCGGACGGGGCAGGTCCACCTTGATGTCCACCCGCCTGTTCTTGTCGCGCCCCTCGGGATTGTCCGAACCGTCGAGCTTACGGTTCGGCGCGATGGGGCGCGCTTCGCCCATCGCGATGACGGTGATGCGATCGGGGGACGTGCCCTTTTTCACCAGATAGTCGCGAACAGCCTCGGCACGGTGACGGGACGAAACCAGATTGGCCGTGTCGGAGCCGCTGGAGTCGCTGTGTCCCCAAAGGGTGATGGGGCCGCCCAGCTGGAAGGTGGGATCGGTCACGAGCGTGTCGAGCATCGCCAGGCCCGGCTGGTCCGGCTGCGCGCCTTTGGCCGGGAAGGGGATGGTACGCTCGATCGGCTCGGGGCGCGGGGTGGGCGTGGGGGCGGGTTCAATATCAGGACGGATGATCGACTTCGTTTCGACCGGGGCCTCCGCCACCATGTCATTATCCATCATCGCCGCATTGACCTCGGCCGAGGCTTCCCCCGTTTCGTTCGTCACGCCCTTGCCGCCAGGCTGGCACGCGGCCAGGCTCAGGCCGATCGTCGCTGCCGCAAAGGGGACGACGCCCCGATAATTTCGCTTCGAGATCGTCATGCCATGGCCTCCCCGTTGTGGAATGAATTCCTGCTCTCCGAATCCGCGTGGCGCGACGGTCCGTAGGACACGACGATATCACCATTTTGCGGCGTCGGTCGCGCGGCGTGCGTGAAGAAGCGGATGCGACCGTCCTTGCGCAGCACGAAGAGCATGTCCGCCTCGTCGGGCAGCGTCGAGCGGGCGCTGTCGAAGTTGAACTGCTCGCTGATCCGCGTCTTGCGGAAGGTCCAGCCCGCCGCCTCGCGCTGAAGGATGTCCTCCACGCCATGCCCGGCGGTGAACATGGCGCGCCCGCGCAAGGCCTCGGGCAGGCTGCGATGATCCTCGTCATCGCCGCTGCCGCCCAGCTGATAGACCGAGTCCCGGCCGATATCATGCGCGAACTCGTTGCAGACCAGCGCGTTATAGGCTTCGTTTTCAGTCGTCGAGACCATCACCTGAAACTGGCTGAGATCCAGCCGCTCTTCGGTCGTCTCGGCCAGGATCTCGCCATGATAGGTCTCGATTCCGGCCTGGCGCGGGCTTGCCAGTCGTTGCCAACTGGTGTCGGCGATCATGACGGGAAGGCCCAGCGACTGGATCTGGCGGGCCAGCGACATGCTCCACGGCGTGCTGCCGACGATCAGCAGCCCCTTTTGCGCCGCCCCCGTAACCTTGAGCCACCGGGCGACGAAGCGGATACTGAAACCATGGGCGATGATCGTCGCGACGACCACCGCGAAGGAGAGGGTGACGAGGATGTTGCCATTGCCATAGCCCAGCTGGTCAAGCCGCAGCGCGAACAGGCCGGACACCGCCACCGCGACAACGCCGCGCGGTGCGATCCATGCGATCAGCAGGCGTTCGTTCCACGGCAATTTGCTGAAGGCCAGCGCGATGAGCACGGTGGCGGGGCGGACCAGGAACAATAGGGCCAGCAGAAAGGCCGCGAAGCGCCATTCGAACAGACGCAACACCTCGAAATCCAGCGAGGCGGAGAGCAGGACGAACACGCCGGAGATCAGGAGGACCGTCACATTCTCCTTGAAGGGATGAATGTCGCGCAGCGAATCCAGCCGCATATTGGCGATCGCCACGCCCATGACCGTCACCGCGAGCAGCCCGGTTTCCTGCTGGATCAGGTTGGACAGAACGAAGGTGCCGATGACCGCGACCAGCAGCACCGGCGCCTTCAGATATTCGGGCACATGCCCGCGCGGAAAGGCCCAGGCGATCGCGCGCGCCATGGCATAGCCGATCAGTCCCGACACCACCGCCGCGCCCAGCAGCGCGGTGACGACCGATAACAAGGTGCCCCCTTCGTCGACCCGGCGGAGATATTCATAGGTGATGACGGCACAGAGCGCGCCGAACGGATCGTTGACGATTGCCTCCCATTTCAGGATCGCGCGGGGCCGGGCGGCGATGTTACTCTGGCGCAGCAGGGGGATGACGACCGTCGGACCCGTCACGACCAGGATGCCCGCAAACAAAATCGCCACCGGCCAGACCAGCCCGGCGACATAGTAACAGGCCAGCGCGCCCAGCACCCAGCCCAGCGGGATACCGACCATCATCAACCGGGTCACGGCGCCTTCCGTCTTGCGCAGCTCGCGGAAATTGAGGCTCAGCCCGCCCTCGAACAGGATCAGTGCGACGGCGACCGAGATCATCGGCTCCAGCAGGTCGCCGAACGTGTGTTCGGGCACGATCAGGCCGGTGATCGGACCGGCGACGACCCCTGCCGCCAGCATCAGCGCGATGGCCGGCCATCCTGTCCGCCAGGCTATCCACTGCGCGCCTATTCCCAGAATACCGATCAGCGCAAAGACAAGGGCTTGTTGTTCCATAGGGGCACTAAACTTCCGGAACACGCAAAGGTAACCGAGGATATGACATCCCGGCGGCGGCTTCGCTTCCGACGGGCCAACGGGGGACAATCGGCCGTCCGGGATTTTCCTTGTTTTCGAACGGCTCCGATGACGTTCGGACGCGTTCTATGGCGTGACCGGCCGGATTGCGTCGGCCACGGGAAAGGAGCCGTCATGTCCGATCACCCCAGCCAGTCTCCCGATGCGCAGGCGGCCACGCCCGGAGAAGAGGCTGGCACCGACACGCCGTCCTCCCGTCCCGACCATCGCCCGGCGGATGAAAAATCCGTGCCGGAACGCGCCGAAGACCAAGCCGCGGCGCTCGGCGACTTTGCCTGAACGCCGCCATAGGCGCGCAGGCTGACCAGTTCACAATCGGGAGTGCCAAATATGGATGATGAACGCCTCTGGAGCTTTGAGGAAAGCCTCTGGACCCAAGGCCCGGACAATTACCGCGAAAAGGTCGATGCCGAGGTGGTGATGGTCCTGCCTCGGCCGCCCTTCGTGCTGACGGGCGATGCGGCGGTATCGGCGGTGGCCGATACGCCTGTCTGGGACAGCGCAGAGCTGAGCGAACGGAACGTCTCGCGCCCGCAGGAGGGCCTGATCGTCATCGGCTATCACGTCGCGGCCAGCCGCGGCGACGAGACCTATGAAGCTTATTGTACGTCGGTCATCCGGCGGCTCGAACATGAGGTCTGGCGCGTCGTGCAGCATCAGCAGACACCAAGGCTGACCAAGCCTCTGGCCGAGGCGTAACGGCGGGAGTTGGGCACGGCCGGACAATGTTTTCGGTCGTGCTTCCCGCGGCCCGCTTTGCGGGCGTCCGATGCGCAGTCGACGGCAGTTCCATGCCTTGCCGGTTCCTGGAAGTTCGGCCAGGATCATGCCTGGTGACGCCGCCATGAGCCTGGCGGACGCCGAGCCCTTCCCGTAGATGAGTGTCGCCCGCCAATGGCCCGCAATCGTTATTATGACGGACCGCCGACCGATCATTTCGACGGTGTACGTTTCTTCAATCCGGGACAGGCCGCTACCGATCGCGGGCTTCGCGCCGTGCTGCGCTGGAAGCTGGCGGGGGGCGCCGCGACATGGCCGAGGTCGGTGCCGGTGGTGTCCGCCAAGCCCGAGCCGCGGGTGGACGGCCTGTGCGTGACGATGGTCGGCCACGCGACGTTGCTGATCCAGGCCGCCGGGACCAATATCCTGACCGATCCCGTCTGGTCGGACCGGGCCAGCCCCTTCCGTCGCATCGGCCCCAAGCGGGTGAGCGCGCCGGGGATCGCCTTCGATGACCTGCCGCCGATCGATATCGTCGTGCTCAGTCACGGGCATTACGACCATCTCGACATCGATACCCTTGGGCGGCTGCATGCGAAGTACGAGCCGGTGATGGCCATGCCGCTCGGCAATGATGCGATCGTGCGGCGGGCGATACCCGGCGCTCGCTGCATGACGGCCGACTGGTGGGATCACCTGGACCTAGGACGGCGCGTCACCACGACGCTGACACCGGCCTATCATTGGTCGAACCGCTGGCCGGGCGACACGCGGATGATGCTGTGGGGCGGTCATTATCTGCGGACGCCGGCCGGGTCGGTCTGGTTCGCCGGCGACACCGGCTATGGCGATGGCCGTATCTTCGATGAGGTTCGCAGGCGCCTGGGATCCCCGGATGTCGCGCTCATTCCGATCGGCGCCTATGCACCGCGCTGGTTCATGGCCGCCCAACATGTCGATCCAGCCGAGGCGGTACGGATCTTCACGGACGTAGGTGCGCGAAGGGCTCTTGGTATCCACTGGGGGACGTTCCAACTGACGGACGAAGCGCGAGAGGCGCCCGCGGCGGAACTGGCGTCAGCGCTCCGCGAAGCCGATATTTCTTCGGAGCGCTTCGTCGCCGCGGAACCCGGATGCGCATACGCCTTCGCCTGACGGACCATGATGGTCGTCCCTTGCTCGGCAAAGCTGGTGGACAGGACAAGCCTAGTGTGCCTGGGTGGGCACGGCGCGGAAGGCGAGGGGCGACCCGCCGCCCAGTGCACGGGCCAGGGCGGCACTGGCAATCAGGCGTCCGGTCTGAAGTGACAAGGCGATCTGCTGGTCTCGAAGCAGATTTTCCTGGGCGGTGGCAACGTCGAGATAGGTGGCGGCGCCCTTGATATAGCGGTCCAGCGCGATCTGACTGGTGCTGGTGGCGGATGCCACCGCCTGGGCTTGGGCGGCCTGGGCATCATCGAGGTGATGAAGCGTGGCGAGAGCATCTTCGACATCCTGGAACGCTCCCAAGGCGCGGCTGCGATAGTCGGCTGCGGCCGCATCCCAGTCGGCCCGCGCGGCGGCGACATCGGCGCGGCGTTTTCCGCCATCGAACAGGTTCAGGATCGCACCCGGTCCAATCGCCCAAAAGAGATTGGGGGCAGCGACCAGTCCCGCCAGCGCCGTGCTTTGAAATCCTCCCGCGCCCCCCAAAGTGACTTGAGGGAAAAACGCCGCCTTGGCGACGCCGATCCGTGCATTTGCCGCCGCCATGCGCCGCTCCGCAGCCGCGACATCCGGGCGCCTGGCGAGCAGGGTCGAGGGGAGGTCGACCGGAATGGCGGGCAGGGTCAGCGGGGTATCGCGGCGCGGGATCGAGAAGACGGAGGCGGGCTGCCCGACCAGGCTGGCGATGGCATGTTCGGTGACGGCGCGATCCGCCTGCAACGCGGCATGTTGCGCGCGGGCTTCGCCCAGCAGGGCGCCCGCCCGGCCGACATCCATGCCCGTCGCGATGCCGCCCCGAAAGCGGTTGCGGGTCAGTGCATCGGCTTTGGCGAAGGCGTCAATCGTCTGGGTAAGAAGCGCCAGTTGCTGGTCCTGTCCGCGCAGACGGACGAAGGCGGTGGCCAATTGCCCCTGAAGGGCCAGTTTGACCGCCGCCAGATCGTCGCGACTGGCCTGCGCGAGCGCACCGCCCGAGGCGACCGAGTTGCGCACGCGCCCCCACAGATCGGCCTCATAGGATATGTCGCCGCCCAGCGTTGCGGCGGTATAGAAGTCCGGCTGGGAGCCTCCGCGCAAGGGTCGCTCGTCCGACTGCCGGTTACGGGTCAGGCTGGGCGTCAGCTCGACGTGCGGGAACAGCCCCGAACGGGCGCCCGCTAGGGTGGCGCGGGCCATGTCATAGCGGGCGAGCGCCCCCGCCAGCGTTGGATTGTCGCTGTCGATCCGCGCCTCCAGCTGGTCCAGCAGCGGATCGCCGAAGCCGGTCCACCAGGCGGCGGGCAGTACGGCGGACCCTGCATTGACCGGCGCATCGACGGGCTTCCATACCGAATCCCCGGCGGTCGGCATCTCCTTGAAAGCGACGGGGGCGGGGATGACCGGCGGATGATAGGCGGGGGCCATCGAGCATCCGCCGAGAAGCGCCAGTGTCACGCCCGCGAGCCAGCGGGAAAGCGGCTTAGCCATGACGGTTCTGCCCCACGCGGACCAGTTCGCCCTGCGCCAGCGAGTCCGGCGGATTGTCGACGATCTGCGCGCCGGGCTTGATGCCCGACAGGATCTGAACGGTCGGGCCGTTGTCCTGCCCGATATGGACCTGGTGCATCACGATATGCCCGCGCGGGTCGACCGTCGCAACCTGAGCCCCACCCGCACCGAACAGGATCGCGCTGGACGGCACCTGCGCCGCGCTGGGCTGTCCGGGCAGATCGAACCGGGCCTGGGCGTAACCGCCGGGCTTCAACAGGCCGTCGGGATTGTCGGCGAGCAATTGGACCCGGAACGCGCCGGACTGCGGATCGACCGCGCTCGACAGGCCAGCGACCGTCGCGGTGAACTGGCGTCCCGGAAAGGCGGGGACGGTCAGCGTCGCGGTCATGCCCGGCTTGATCGTGGCCGACAGCGACTGCGGGACGTTGACATAGACCCGGATGCGGTGGGTGTCGGCGACCCCGAACATCGGCACCTGGGCAGCGGCACCGGGGCCGACCAGATCGCCGACCTCGGCATTGCGCGCGGTCACGACGCCGGCGAAGGGCGCGCGGATCACGGCATAGCGCTTCATCGCCTCCAGCCGCGACAGCGCGGCGCGCGCCTCGGCGACTCCGGCCGTCTTGACGGCAAGATCACCGTTCTTCTCATCGACTTCCTGTTTGGAAACCGAGGAACTGGTCAACAGATCGGTCCAACGCGCCGCCGTGCTGCGCGCGAGCTTTTCGTGCGCGAGGGCACTGGCGAGCGCCGCGCGGGCCTGACCGATCTGCTCGTCCAGCTCGGGCGTGTCGACCACGCCCAGGGGCTGACCCGCCGCCACGCGCGCGCCGATGTCCTGCGACCAGCTGCGCACATAGCCGCTGACACGGGGAAAGAGCCGTGCGGCTTCCCAGGCCTCCAGCGTGGCGGGCAGGTCCAGAGCATCGGTCGCCGCACCACTTTTGACGGCGACGAGGTGGACGGTCGGAATCGCATTGGCCGTAGACCAGCTTGCCGCCGCGGCGACATCATGGCTGCGGGTCAGGGTTCCCACACCCACGATGCCGATCGCCAGGACGGCGGCGGTGAGGCCGGCGATCTTCAGGCCCTTGGGCGCGGGCGTGTCGGCCGACACAGCGGGGGCCGGGACGGCGTCATGCATGGATGGCTTCTCCAATGGGCATAAGGGGGGAGGGCGCGGCCGCCTTCTGGCGGCGGTGCGCGATGGCGAAGACGACGGGAACGAAGACGAGGGTGGCGAGCGTGGCGCAAAGCAGGCCGCCGATCACGGCACGGCCGAGCGGCGCGTTCTGCTCGCCGCCTTCGCCCAGGCCCAGCGCCATGGGGGCCATGCCGATCATCATCGACAGCGCGGTCATCAGCACCGGGCGGAAGCGGGTGGCGCCCGCCTCCATCGCGGCCTGGATCGCGTCGCCGCAATCCGCCAGCCGTTCGCGGGCGAAGCTGACCACCAGCACGCTGTTCGCGGTCGCCACGCCCATGCACATGATGGCACCGGTCAGGGCGGGCACGCTGAGCGGCGTGTGCGTCGCGAACAGCATCCAGACGATCCCGGCGAGCGCGGCGGGCAGGGCGGACACGATCACCAGCGGATCGATCCAGCTCTGGAAGTTCACGACGATCAGCAGATAGATCAGGATGATCGCCCCGGCGAGGCCCAGGATCAGGCCAGTGAAGGCGGTATTCATCGTCTCCACCTGTCCGCGCATCGCGACGGTCGCGCCCTTGGGCAACTGGTCCTTGGTCTGCGCGAGCGCCCTGTCGATGTCGGCGGCGACGGCACCCAGATCGCGATTTTGCGGCGTCGCATAGACGTCGAACACCGGCTGCACCGCATAGTGGGAGACCAGCGCGGGGCTGGGTTCGCGGCGCAGCGTGCCGAGCGCCTGAAGCGTCTGAAAGCTGCCCGGCGCAGCACCGGTGATCGGCAGATTGTCGATCTGCTCGATGGTGCTGGCGCGGTATTGCGGGGCCTGCACCACGATCGGATAGGATACGCCGTTCTTCGGGTTGAGCCAGAAGGTCGGCGCGACCTGCGAGCTGCCCGCCAGATTGACCGACAGGCTGCGCGTCACGTCGTTTTCCGTGATGCCCAGGCGGCTGGCCTGCGCACGGTCCACGTCGACCGCATATTCGGGATAGTTGGATGCCTGTTGCAGGCGGACATCGGCCAGCCCCGGGATTTTCGCCAGTCGGGCGACGAGCATCCGGGCATAGGCCTCGTTCCCCTTGGTGTCGGGGCCTGCGACCTGCACGTCGATCGGTGCGGGGGAGCCGAAGTTCAGGATCTGGCTGACGATATCGGCGGGCAGGAAGGCGAAGGACGAACCCGGGAAATCACGGGGCAGCTGTTCGCGCAGCGCCTTGACCAACTCGGCGGTCCGGCGGTGGTCTTCCTTCAGCGTGACCAGAATGTCGCCGTCCTGTGGACCCACGCCCCCGGTGTTGGAATAGGCGCGGTTGATGCCGCTGACCGGCAAGCCGATATTGTCGACGATGGTGTCGAGCTGGTCGGCGGGAATGACCTGGCGGATGCGGTTCTCGATATGGTCGAACAGCGCCGCCGTCTCCTCGATCCGGGTGCCGACGGGGGCGCGGACGTGGAGGCTGATCTGGCCTGCATCGACCGCGGGGAAGAAGTTGCGACCCAGCATCGGCACCAGCGCGAACGACATCAGCACCACGATCATGAAGCCGATGACGAAGGGCCGCCGCCGGGCGAGCGCGAAGGCGAGGAGGCCGGAATAATAGCTGCGCACCGCCTCGAACCGACGCTCGAAGCCATGCTGGAACCGGCGCAGCGGATTGCGGCTCTCGGGTCGTCCCGCTTGCGCGTCATGCGTCACCATCACCTCGGCGGTGTGGGCACTGCCGTGATCGCGCAGCAGGTAGTTGCCCATGGTGGGGACCAATGTGCGCGACAGGACGAACGAGGCGATCATCGCGAACACCACCGCCATCGCCATCGGCGCGAACAGGAAGCCTGCGACGCCCGGCAGGAAGAACATCGGCACGAAGGCGATGCAGATGCACAGCAGCGAGACGAAGGCCGGGCGGACGATCTGCTTGGCGCCGTCCAGAATTGCCTCGCGGACCGGTTTGCCCTGTTCCAGATGCCAGTTGATGTTCTCGATCGTGACGGTCGCGTCGTCGACCAGGATGCCGACCGCCAGCGCCAGTCCGCCCAGCGTCATGATGTTGAGCGTCTGCCCGGCCAGGGCTAGGCCAGCGATGGCGGCCAGGATGGCGAGCGGGATCGACGCGGCGATGATGACCGTCGAGCGCCACGAGCCCAGGAACAGCAGGATCATCAGGCTGGTCAGCGCGGCGGCGATCACGCCCTCGCGCATCACGCCCGACACCGCCGCCTTCACGAACACCGACTGGTCGGACAGGAGCTTGACGTTCAGGTCCGGCGGCAGCGTCGCCTCCAGCTTGGGCATCAGCGCCTTGACCTGATCGACGATAGCGATGGTTGAGGCCGAACCGCTCTTCAGCACCGTCATCAGGACCGAGCGCGCGCCGTCGACGCGCACTTCGTTGCGCTGCGGCGGCGATCCGTCGCGGACATGCGCCACGTCGCGCATCAGCACGGTGGTCCCGTCGATCGTCTTGATCGGCAGGTCGTTGAGATCGTCGATCGCGTCGGGGCTGTTGTTCAGGCGGAGATTATACTCGTACTGGCCGATCCTGGCGGTTCCGGCGGGCACGATCTGGTTCTGCTGCGCCAGCGCGTTCGCCACATCGGTCGCCGACAGGCGGTGCGCCTGCAGCCCGGCGGGATCGAGGTCGATCTGGATCTGGCGCTCCTTGCCGCCATAGGGCGAGGGGATCGCGGCGTCCTGCACCGACGCCAGTGCCGGGCGGATCATGTTCTGGCCCAGGTCGTAGATCTTCTGCTCGGACAGTCCCTTGCCCGACAGCGCGAGCTGAAGGATCGGCACGGTCGACGCGTTATAGTTGAGGATCAGCGGCGGGGTGATGCCCGGCGGCATCTGCTTCAGCACGGTCTGCGAGGCGGACGTCACCTGCGCGGTGGCGGTGCGGATGTCGACGCCGGGGCGGAAGAAGATCTTCACGATGCCGACGCCGGACAGCGACTGGCTTTCGATATGGTCGATATCGCCCACCGTCGCCGACAACGACCGCTCGTAATAATAGATGACGCGTCCCGACATGTCGCGCGGCGGCAGGCCGCGATAGGTCCATACCGCCGCGATCACCGGGATGCGGATGTCGGGGAAGATGTCGGTCGGCGTCTCTACGGCCGCGATACCGCCTCCCAGCACGATCAGGATCGCAAGGACGACGAAGGTATAGGGCTTGCTGAGGGCGAGCTTGACGAGTTGAAGCATGGGCGTCCCGTGACCGTCAGGGATGGGCGGTATCGGCGACGGCGCGGGGATCAGGGGGTGGGGAACCCGCAGCGCGTCGCCGACGGGTGCTCATCGCGCCATTCGGGGGCACAGGCGACTTAAATGAATTTCACTCGCGCCGGGGAAGCGAGATCCGCACGCAAAGGCCCGGCTGGGCATCGGACAGATCCAGGCGAAGACCGTGCAGGTGCAGGATCGCTACGACAACGCTCAGGCCCAGGCCGCTGCCGGCGATCTCCTGCACGCCCTGTCCCCGGTGGAAACGACGCAGCACCGCATCGCGCTCTTCGGGTGGAATGCCGGGTCCGTCGTCACGGACCTCTATGGCGTCGCCGCGCTCATCCTCGATCAGGGCGATCTCGACCCGGCCGCCGGGACGTCCGAACTTGATGGCATTGTCGAGCAGGTTGCTGAGCGCCTCGAACAGCAGCTTGTCGTCGCCTTCGACCGACCAGGACCGGGTCGCGAGCGACAGGGTGATCGCGCGATCCTCCGCCAGCGGCTCGTAGAGTTCGGCGACCTGCGCGACGAGCTTGCCCAGATCGACCGAGCGGAACCCGGCCCGCCGCCGGCCTGCTTCCAGTTCCGAGATGCGCAACAAGGCGGCGAACCGCTCCAGCACCAGGTCAAGATCGGCGGTCGCCTGCCGGATTCCGGCCGCCACTTCGGTCGCGTCATGGGGCCGGTGGTGGAGGGCGTTGAGGGTCGCGCGGACGCGGGTCAGGGGCGTGCGCAGATCATGGGCGATGGCATCGGTCGCACCCTTGACCTGGGCGACGACGCGGCCGACCTCCTCGACCGTCGCGTTCACGGTCGTCGCGAACTGGTCGAGTTCGTCATGTCGTCCCGCGATGGGCATCCGCACCGAGAAATCGCCCGCCGCGATCTCCCGGCTGGCCCGTTGCAGCGCACGGACCCGGCGGAGCGGTGCCCGACTGAACCCGATCGCCGCCGCTGCGACGCAGAGCAGGGTCAGCAGGCCGCTGACCGTCAATGTTTCCAGGATGGTATGGCGCAGGTCGCGCAGCAGGCTGATGTCGCGCCCGACCAGCAGCGTCTCGCCCTCGCGGGTGCGCAGCGCGACCAGGCGGAAAGGCCCCCGTGATCGGCTTTCGGCATCGACCGGATGGCCAGGGGGCAGCGGGTGCAGCAGGCGGACATTGCCGACGACCAGGGTACCGTCGGCCGCAACCAGCGACAGATAGTTGAAACCGGCCCGGTCGCGCCGCAGCTCGTACCGGATGCGATCGGGCAATTGGTCGGCGGGAACCTGCAACAGGCGTTGTGCGGTGGCATGGAGGATTCGGTCGCTGCGCGCGGTCAGATCGCGTGCGGTCGCGACATAGACCACGCCCAGCATCGCGATCAGCCCGATGACGAACACGGCCCCGAGCATCGCCGAGAGGCGGAACGTGCTGATCCGCACGACGTCGCGCCAGCGCAGCGGATCGTCAGCCCTCGAAGAGATAGCCCTCTCCCTTCACCGTCTGGATCGGCGACGGTCGACCCGGCCGGTCGATCTTCTTGCGCAGCCGGGCGATATGGACGCTGATGAGATTGGCGCCCGGATCGAAATAATAGCCCCAGACCCGCTCGAAGATGATCCGCCGGGTCATCACCTCTCCCTGGTTGCGCATCAGGAATTCGAGCAGCCGGAACTCCATGTGGAGCAGCCGCGTCGGCTCGCCATCGACCTTGACCGTGCGGCGGACCAGGTCGCATTCGATCCCGCCGCCACGCAGCACCACCGCCTCGGCTTGTTCGCGCCGCCGGAGCAGCACCTCGACCCGCATCGCCATTTCGGCGAAGTCGAACGGCTTGGTCAGATAGTCGTCGCCGCCCGCGCGAAGCCCCGCGATCCGCTCGTCGACATCGCTGAGCGCGCTCAGCATCAGGACGGGGATGGTGATATGCCGCTCCCGCAGGCGCGCAACCAGGGTCAGGCCGTCCAGTCCGGGCAGCATCCGGTCCAGGGTGATCGCATCAAAGGCTTCACGGGTGGCAAGGTCCAGACCGGTATCGCCATCAGCGGCGCGGCTGGCATCATGGCCATGCCGCTCCAGCTCGGCGATGATCGCCGCGGCGGTGGCGTCGTCGTCTTCAATGACCAAGATGGCAGCCATGCCATCGGCATAGCCCTACATCCGCCTCGTGGCCAAGCTTCGGTACGGCAGGTGAAATTCATTTAAGTCGGCAGAGCCGGGCTTTTGGAAGAGATGGAGCCGATCTCAGCGAACTCATCCGAAAGGCTCCGAATGCGCCGCACCTGCTTATGGATGGCTGTCATCTCGACCGGCCTGATCGCGATCCCGGCATTCGGCGCGCAGGGCGGGAGAGACATGTCCAACGATTGCTTCGACGTGGCCGCGCCGATGGCCGATGCGACTCCCTGCGTCGAGCCCGGTCGCCGCAAATCCCATCATCACGATCGCCGACACCAGAATGCGAGCCAGACCAGCTCCGACACGTTGGTGCCGCACGCGGCGACGCCATCGCCGATCCGCGATGGAACGCATTGAAGGCCCGCCACGACCATGCCTCCACCTCGCCTGACCCATTCCGACCTGCCGGAACCACAAGGTTTCGGGGCGAAAGCCGGTCTAAGCGATCCGGCGGCCGTCACGGCCTGTAGCGAGGTCGAACGGGAAGGCGTGACCAAGCCTTCCCGTTCCCGTGATCGTCAGCGCTGAGGGGGAAGCGACGCCGCATCGAGGTCGACGCCAAGTTCCCGCGACCAGAGACGTAGCGCGCGGCACTGGCTGACGAATGCCCCGGCATCCTGGGTCTTGGCGAGGCTGACAAAGCCTTCGTCCCGTTCCGTCACGCCGGCCGCGTCGAACAGGCCCATGGCCGCCGCGCTGTGGCCGATGAATTTGCAATGGGCAAAGGCATCGGCAACGAAGTCCTTGGCCGTCGCATCCTTGGCGAGCACGGCCGCGCCCGCCTCGGACGGCAGGACCGCCACCGCATCATAGAGCACCGAGGGACCGCCATCGACCTTTTGCTGGGCCGCGACTTTCGTCCCGTCATCCAGCGTCACCCCGCCGATCTTGGGCGCCACCACTTCCCAGAGCGCACCCTCCGCTTCGAGTGCCTTTGTGAGCGCGGCGAACAGCTCGGCACTGCTGCCGTCCGTCAGCAGGATACCCATCTTGCGCCCCTTGAAGTCCGCAGGGCCGTTGGAAAGGATGCTGAGCTTGGACGAGGGCGGCAGGTCGAGCGTCGGCTTGGCCGCCTGGGCCGGCTCGGGCAGGTCGAGGCCGAGGCCATCGGCGACCGTCGCCGCCAGCCCTTCGTCGATCACCCGCAGGTGCGACACGGCGCGCGCGCGGATGTCGACCCGTTCGACCTTCGACAGTTCGAATACCAGGGCATCGCCGATATGCTTCTGTTCGATGGGCAACTGACTGACGAAAAATTGCCGCGCCTGGCTGTAATGGTCGGCGAAGGTTTCGGCGCGGATACGCTGCTTGGTCCCCTGCACCTCGGCGGGGAAGCTGCGATAGCCGATTGTCGGATTTTCGCGCGGGCCGCCATCGGCGCCCCAGCTGTTCGGTTCGTAATTGGCGCGCCCCTTGGGGTTGTGCATCGCCATATGGCCGTCCTGCTGGAAATTCATCACCGGACAGCGCGGCGCATTGACCGGGATATGGGTGAAATTCGGCCCGCCCAGCCGCTTCAGCTGCGTATCGAGATAGGAGAAGTTGCGCCCGTGGAGCAACGGGTCATCCGAAAAGTCGATGCCGGGGACGACATTCTGGGTACAGAAGGCGACCTGTTCGGTGGCGGCGAAGAAATTGTCGACATTGCGATTGAGGGTCAGCGTGCCGACGATGCGGACGGGCACCTCCTCCTCGGGGATCAGCTTGGTCGAATCGAGATGGTCGAAGGGCAGGCGGTCGGCCGTTTCCTGGTCGAACAGCTGGACGCCCAAATCCCATTGCGGAAAGTCGCCGCCTTCGATCGCGGTCCACAGGTCGCGACGGTGAAAATCGGGATCGGCACCGTTGATCTTGACGGCCTCGTTCCACAATACCGACTGCAGGCCCTGGCGCGGCTTCCAGTGGAACTTGACGAAGGTCGACTTGCCCTCGGCATTGACCAGACGGAAGCTGTGAACGCCAAAGCCTTCCATGGTCCGGAACGAGCGCGGGATCGTCCGGTCGGACATCTGCCACATGACCATGTGCCAGGCTTCGGGGCTTAAGGACGCGAAGTCCCAGTAATTGTCATGCGCCGACTGCGCCTGCGGAAAGGCACGGTCGGGTTCCTGCTTTACGGCATGGACCAGGTCGGGAAACTTGATCGGGTCCTGGATGAAGAACACCGGAATGTTGTTGCCGACAATGTCCCAGTTGCCCTGCTTCGTATAGAATTTGACGGCAAAGCCGCGCACGTCGCGCGCCAGGTCCATCGACCCCTTGTTGCCCGCGACCGTCGAGAAGCGGACGAAAACCTCGGTCTGCTGTCCGACCTGGCTCAGCACATCGGCGCGGGTATAATCGGCCAGACTGTCGGTCAGCTCGAAGACGCCGTGCGCGCCGTAACCGCGCGCATGGACCACCCGCTCCGGAATGCGCTCGTGGTCGAAATGGAAGATCTTTTCGCGCAGGATGAAGTCCTCGAGCAGCGTCGGCCCGCGCTCGCCCGCGCGCAGGCTGTTCTGATCGTCTGCAACGGGAACACCCTGCTGGGTGGTCAGGGTGCGGCTCGCATCGTCCGTGCTCTGATGCGTCTCTCCCCCATGGCCCTGAGGCTCGGCATAGCGGGTCGGCTCGCCCGTCTTGCCGCCATCGCGCTTGGTACTCTGGTTCGCCATGATGCTATTCCGTCGTTGAGGGGTATCTTCCTCCCAACGCGCGGATCGGCGGTTCGCCCTCCAACTAAGTGAGTGATATAGATCAAGGCGCCGTGCTGACCTTGACGCGTCGCCGCGCGGTCACGGACGGGATGGTCAGAACAGGATGGCGCCGCCCGTGACGAGACGCAGATCGGGAGCCGCAGAGTTGAGGCCCGCCGCCGCCAGAATGTCGAGCTGGACGACCTTGGCTGGCCGCCAGGCGGCTGACAGCGCGGCCAAGGCCAGCGTTTCATGCTGGTCGGGGTCGTCGTCACGCTCCAGCGACAGTTCGGCATTGGCCGTGACCTGCTCGGTAAATTTGTAACGCAGGCCGGTGATCTGGCTATAGGCCAGGTGCCGGCCCAGGCCGGATCGGTTCGCCGCCGCATCGGCTTCCCCCGTCACGGCGATGGCGAGCTTTTTCGTCAGTTCATACTGGACAGGGATGATGACCCCCGTCGACCAGGTCCCGGCACCAACGGGATAGCGGCCCGTTGCCGCAGTCGCGAAGACCTGAACGCCCGCCGAGAAGGGCTGTTCTTTTCCCCCGGCCAGATGCTGGCGGATCGCGACGGTCACGTCGCCGGTGCCCGTCACGGTGTCGGTCGCGGCTGCGGTCTTGTCGCGCGTCCGATCCCGGCCATAGCCGACCCAATCGAACTGCAACTCGGTGTTCTTGCCGACCCCCACACGGGTCAGGATATCCGCCGCGACGATACGATCCTCTCGCTGGTCCGGCTGATCGTCACGCTGCCAGTCCAGCGCGGAGATCTCGACATGGACCCGCCCCGGCTCGGTCGTGCAGCTTGACCCGCCGAGGTTGGGCCGGGTGGGGCAGAAGCGTGGTTCGTCTTCGGCAAGGGCGGGGGCGCCCATCAAGTTGGCCGCAGCGCTCAGCACCCATCCCTTAATCTTCACCATCGATGCCCCCTTAACCGCTTGATCCCAAAGCCTTGCATCGGTTTGCGTCCGCCATGCAACGACAAAGCCGCCATGGCGGACGCAAGTTGCCCCGGGGCTCGCTCGGCGAGGTCATTTCGGCGTTGGCACCATGGCCCTCATTTTCTGAAGCCGCGCCTCCTGCTCCTTGCGGCCGGGGACGCCCAGCGCCGCTCTCAAGCTGTCCGGTACGATGGTCGGGTCATAGGGTTCCATCGTCGGGCCGGTCGCGTTGGCCGTGATGTACTGCGTTCCGTAAATCTGCTTCTGCCCGATCTTTTGCAGATAGCGGTCGAGTGTCGCCGCCGCGATCCATGTGGCGTCGGCCTTACCCCGCGCGATCGCTGCCAGGGCCAGGCTGTGCGCCAGGAGATAATCGTCAGCGGTGCTGCCATGCTGGAAGATATAAGCCGCCGCATAATAATCTTCGGCCGAGTGAAGCGCTTCCGCCTCCAGCAGCTTTCGTGCAGCGACCCGGCGTTGCAGATCGTCAGCGATCATTTTGGTGACGAAAGCGCGATCGACCGTCTGTTCCGGTCGGATGCCGGCGCGAACAGCCTGATCGGCCTTGAATAGCGCGGCCATGGCGGCATTGTCTGGCGAGCCGGCATTCTGAGCCTGAGCGGCGGATGACAGAGCCAGGCTGAAACCCGACAGCATCATCAGCATCGTCCGATGAAAATTCCTCATAATCACCCCCTCACGGATTGGGTGCCCATGATTAAAACTGTAGTCGATCGTGTCCAGTTCTTCCGTCACGGAGGACGGAGCCGCACCCGCCCCCCCCAAGATGACCACCAGTGGGGGGCGCATGGTGCCGTTTTTGCGCGTGACGATGCCGTCGAACCGGATCGTGCGTTTCTGGCGTCGGGCTTAGGGCTTTGACGAGGTTGGTGGCGTGGGGGCCGCATCCCCCGCCTTGCGCAGCGCGTCGATCTCAGCGGCTGTTTTGAAGTCCAGCAGCTCGACCTGGAACACGAGGTCCGCGTTGGCCGGGATCGGGCCGGAGGCCTGCGCGCCATAGCCGAGCGCCGGGGGGATGCAGAGCCGGACGATGCCGCCCCGGCCGGGCAACTGCAATCCTTCCGAGAATCCGGGGATGACTCCGTCGACCGGCATCGGCGTCTGCATGGCTTGATCGAATACCGCGCCCGTCGCCTTCAGATAGCCGATATAGTTGACGAGCACCGTCGCATCCGCGCCGGGCTTGGGTCCGCTCGCGGGGCGCAGCACCGTATAGCCGAGCCCGGACGGAGTTTGCGTGGTGCACAAACGCTGCGACGCCGGCACGATGGGCGTCAGCGGCAAGGGAATGATGCCGGCGTCCGGCATGGGCTTAGGGGCCGGGGCATTTGTCGACTTTCCGACCTGCACCATCGCCGCAGTTGACGGGGCTACGATAGCCGCGGACAGGAGGATGGCGACGGGCAGCCGACGGAGGGCGGGAGCAAAGGACTTCATGGTCGCGGTCGTAGTCGGCCTCCGCCCGGCAGATCAAGCCGTACCCGCCTTGCAGTGATCGTTACGGCTTCGCCTGGCGAAACGCCCGCATCAATGCGGCATCCAGCGCCGAGAGAAAGCGTGATCGATCCTCCTTGCCGAACGGGGGTGGTCCGCCGACGCGATCACCTCCCGCCCGCAGGTCGGCCATGATGGCTCGCACGGCGACCGCGTTGCCGATCGAGCTGGTGGTAAAGGGCCTGCCGTTCGGCGCGATCACCGCCGCGCCCGCCTTGATGCAACGGTCGGCAAGCAGGATGTCGGCGGTGATGACGATCGCCATTCGGTCGACGCGTTCGGCAATCCAGTCGTCGGCGGCATCGAAGGCATCGCCGACCACCATGCGCGTGATCAGCGGGTGGTCCGGCACGCGGAGCCGCGCGTTGCTCACCACCGTCACCGGGACGTCCAGGCGGTAAGCGACGCGGTAGATTTCGTCCTTCACCGGGCAGGCGTCGGCGTCCACAAGGATATAGGGGCGATGCTCCACCGCCGGGTCATGCCATGGTTGCAGACCGAAGCGCAATGTTACGAAGCCGCGCCTGCTGCCCCCGGGGACCGATCCGGCCCAGCGCGAGTTTGCCTTTTCCGAAGGGAAAGCAAATGGATGACAGGATGGGGCAGGGGGCCGCGGCAGGCGAAGGAGCAACCGATCAGCGTGCTGGCGAGGGCGCGCGTTCGCCGCTTCAGGTGCCTCCCCGGGGTTGGCTGGCCGTCGTCAAACGAACCTGGAAGGAAATGGGCGACGACAATATCGGCATCATCGCCGCTGGCATTGCCTTCTATGTCTTTGCCGCGATCGTCCCGACGCTGGGCGCCGTCGTGCTGAGCTACGGACTGTTCGCCGATGCGGAGACGGTGCAGCACAATGTCGAGGCTGTCTTCGCATCGCTGCCGCGTGACGCCGCCTCGATCATCACGGATCAGTTGCTGACGGTCGTGGAGAGCGCGAAGGACAAGCAGGGGACCGGGCTGGTCGTTGCGCTGGCTCTTGCCTGGTACGGGGCGACCAAGGGGTCCTCCGCCATCGTCACGGGGCTGAACGTCGCCTATGATACCCGAGAGACGCGGGGCTTTGTCCGGCTGAACCTGTTGCAATTCGCGATCGTCGCCGGTGGCGTCCTGCTGATCTTCGTCGCGATGGGTACGACCATGCTGCTGGCGTTTCTCGACGGGCTCATCCCGGGTGCGCCCGGAGTGGTGCTGGTGGCGGTGAGGCTGGGGGGCTATCTGCTGCTGGCGATGTTCGTCGTGACAGCGGCCGCGATGCTGTTCCGCTATGGACCGGACCAGCGGCAACCGCGATGGGTGTGGCTGTCCCCCGGGTCGGTCGGCGCGACGCTGCTGTGGCTGGCCGGCACGGCCGCGTTCGGCTTCTATGTCTCGCATTTCGGTAATTACGGGGCGACATATGGCTCGCTGAGCGCCGTCATCGTGACCCTGACATGGCTCTGGCTCAGCGCCTATGTCTTCCTGATGGGCGCGGAACTGAATGCCGAGCTGGAACGTCAGGTCAAGGGCGACGCGCCCACTTCCGTGCGTGCGCGAGAGAAGCATTCCATGTCATCGACCACCCGGCCGCAGGCGGAAGCTTTGTCCGGGCGGATTGAACCGCTTGGCACCGCAGTGGTGCTGGCCGGTAGCGGAACCGTCGCGACCATCGGCTTCGCCTTGCTGCGCAGGGGGCGTCCCCTCGGTGTCCTCGCAATCACGATGGCGGCGCTTGCGGCCTGGCAGAAGCGGCCGAAACCATAGACATAGCCTCGTCGCTGTTGTCGTCGAGGCGGGGCGATGCCACAATCAGGTCTTTAGCGGAGCAGGTTTCAGATGCGGTTTTTCAGCGGGAACGTGGCGGTTGCGGTGACATCGGCGCTTCTTTGCGGAGCGGTATCGCAAGCCAGCGCCCTGGCGCCGCCGGACGGCCATGATTTCGCAAGCGGCGATGCGGTTCGCGCACAGGTGGCGGCGATGCTTGCGCAGATGAAGCCCGGCCAGGGGTTTGCATGGCGTCCGCTGGTCCAAGATGGCCCGCGGGTCGTGGCCATCGAGATCTGGAAGAAGCCCGGCCGACCAGCGACGCATCCGACAGAAGCGGAATATGCCGTCGTGCTGGAGGGTGCCGGTACGCTGGTGACAGGCGGGACATTGGTCGCGCCGGTCACGCGGGCGGCCAATCTCGTGGAGGGAGAGCGGATCGACGGCGGCACGACGCGGCCGCTTCGCCCCGGTGACGTCCTGCTCCTTCCCGCAGGGGTGCCCCATTGGTTCGGGATCACGGGCGATCGCCTGGTGCTTCTCGGCACGAAATTGCCCGTCAGCCGATGACGGCTCTATAGCCTGTGTAGCCCCTGCGGCGTTCCTTTCTGTCCAGGATCCATATCAATGGAAATGGATTAGGGGGGCAGCCTAACGGTTAATGACCGAAGCGTCCCACAGACGCTTTCTCAAGAGCGGAAGCCCTGCAGTCCAAGACGGTGAAGTCGCGGGCGGTCAAGGGCTTTGCCGTCGTCGCATCCGAAATGCGCGCTGGCGCGGCGTTGGGCGGAAGCCGCCGAGGAGGTCAAGACCCGCGTCTCAGCCTCTCCCTCCCGCCCGCTCGGGCAGTCCGCGTACCGTCCCAATGATTTCCTGCGGCGCTGCATCAAATCAACGGGTTAGGCGTTGAGTGTGGCCGACCGATATGGCGCGGTCGAAGTGAAGCGCGTACCGATAATCAGGCTCCGATACCAGTGACACCATCGCATGATCAGGGGCCTTTGCCGGCCTGGAACGAAACGGCCCGCCTGGCAGCGCTCGACCGCTACGCCATTCTCGACACAGGCCGGGAGGCCGCCTTCGACGACGTGGTCCGCCTGGTCGCCGATTTGTTCGAGGCGCCGATCGCCGTCATCACCTTCGTTGCAACTGATCGGCAGTGGTTCAAGGCCGAGATCGGGATCGGGGCCGATACCCTGCCGCCCGCCGCATCGCTGTTTCGGCACGCGATCCTTCAGCCCGACGTGTTCATTATACCCGACATGGTGGAAGACGAACGGTTCAGCCCCCATCCCCTCGTCGTCGACGATCCCGGGCTCCGTTTCTACGCCGGGGCGCTGCTGGAGACGTCCGAGGGGCTGCCGATCGGCACGTTGAGCGTGCTGGACACCAAAGCGCGCCCCGACGGCGTCACCGAGCAACAGCGCTTCGCCCTGCGCCTGCTGGCACGCCAGGTCATGACGCAACTCGATCTGCGGTACGAGATCGCGATGCGCGAGGAACGCGCGTGGCGTCTGGAGGCAGAGATCGCCGGACGCACTGCGGCGGACCAGGCCCATCGCGACAGCGAACGCCGCCTCGACGCCGTCCTCAACAATACGCGCATGGCCGTGTTCCTGATGGATGAGCATCAGCACTGCGTTTATGCGAACGCCGCGGCAGAGACGCTGACCGGCTATTCTCTGGCCCAGATGACGGGGCGGCCGCTGCATGACGTGGTGCATCACACCCGGCCCGACGGGTCGCATTACCCGTTGGAGGAATGTCCGATCGACCGGGCCTTTCCCGAACGCGCGCAAATGGATGGCGAGGAGTTGTTCGTCCGGTCGGATGGTAGCTTCTATCCGGTGCGCTTCACCGCCAGCCCGCTGCTCGACGATCGCGGCCAGCCGGTGGGTACGATCATCGAGGCGCGCGACATCACCGCCAGCCGTGCGCGTGACGCCGCGTTGCGCGAGTCCGAGGCGCGGTTCCGCAACATGGCCGATCATGCGCCTGTCATGATGTGGGTCACCGATGCGGGGGGCCAGTGCACCTATCTCAACCGCGCCTGGTATGAGTTCACCGGACAGAGTGAGGACGCGGCGCATGGCCTGGGCTGGCTGGACGCGGTTCACCCTGACGATCGGGGCTGGTCGGGCGAGATGTTCCTGGCCGCCAATGCCACGGCCGAGGCGTTCCGGCTGGAATATCGGCTGCGCCACCATGACGGCACCTATCGCTGGGCGATCGATGCCGCGTCGCCGCGCTTCGGCGCGGATGGCGAGTTCCTGGGCTATATCGGCTCGGTCATCGACATCAACGAGCGGCGCGAAGCCGAGAACGCATTGCGGATCAGCGAGGAACGCTATCGCACGCTGTTCGAGTCGATCGAGGTCGGGTTCTGCATTGCCGAGATACAGTTCGATGGCGACCGCGCCGTCGACTACCGCTTTATCGAAGCCAATCCGGCATTCCAGAAACAGACCGGCCTGTTCAATGCCACGGGCCGCAGCGCGCGGGAGCTCGTTCCCGAACTCGAGCAGTCGTGGTTCGATCGCTATGGTCAGGTCGCCCGCAGCGGCGAGGCCATCCGTTTCGAAAGCGGATCGGACGCGATGGGCCGCTGGTTCGACGTCCATGCGTTGCGGGTCGGACAGCCGGACGCGAACAGGATCGCGATCCTGTTCAACGATGTCAGCGCCCGGCGGCAGGCCGAACTGCAACTGCGCGAGGTCAATGACACACTCGAACTGCGCGTTGAAGAGGCCGTCGCCGAGCGCAAGCTGTGGGCCGACGTCATCGAGAATACCGACGCATTGATCGCGGTGGTGTCTTCCGAATTCCGCTATCTCGCGCTGAACGCCGCCTATGCCGAGGAATTTGAACGAATCTTCGGCATTCGACCGAAGGTCGGCGATCATCTGCCCGGGCTGATGCGGCAGATGCCCGAGCATTGCGAGCCTGTTCTGGCCATCTGGCGCCGAGCGCTGGCGGGCGAGAATTTCTCGATCGTCGAGGAATTTGGCGACGCCAACCGCGCTCGCCCCTATTATGAACTGCGCTTCAACGCCTTGCATGATCGCATGGGCCATTTCGTCGGCGCGTTCCAATATGCGGTCGACGTTTCGGACCGGCTGCGCGACCAGGCCCGTCTCGCCGAGGCGGAGGAACAGCTGCGCCAGGCGCAGAAAATGGAAGCGGTCGGCCAGCTCACAGGCGGCATCGCCCATGATTTCAACAATCTGCTTGCCGGCATCATCGGCAGCCTGGAGATTATCGAGCGTCGCCTGTCGACCGGCCGCGTCGATGGCCTGGATCGTTTCATCAGCGGCGCTCAGACATCGGCGCAGCGCGCCGCCGCGCTGACCCAGCGGCTGCTCGCCTTTTCCCGGCGGCAAACGCTCGACCCCAAGCCGACCGACGTCAACCGGCTGGTGTTCGGCATGGAAGATTTGATTCGTCGCACGGTCGGGCCGGCCATCAGGGTCGAGGTCGTGGGAGCCGGTGGTCTCTGGCCAGCCAGGGTCGATGCCGCGCAGCTCGAAAGCGCGCTGCTCAATCTGGCGATCAATGCAAGGGATGCCATGCCGACCGGTGGCCGGCTGACGATCGAAACCGCCAACAAATGGCTTGATGATCGCGGTGGGCGCGAACGGCAGTTACCGCCCGGCCAGTATCTGTCGATCTGCGTCACCGACAGCGGCACCGGCATTCCCAGGGATCTCATCGACCGCATTTTCGATCCGTTTTTCACCACAAAGCCCATAGGGCAGGGCACAGGCCTCGGCCTGTCGATGATCCATGGCTTTGTGCGGCAGTCGGGCGGCCAGGTGCGGGTCTATTCCGAAGCGGGGCACGGGACGACGATGTGCCTGTATCTGCCGCGCTACCTCGGCGAAGTCGGCGACGATCAGGTGCCGGACGAGGCGATCGTGGACGATGGCACCGGGCGAACGGTGCTCGTTATCGATGACGAAGCGACGGTCCGGATGCTGATTGTCGAAGTCCTGCAAGACGCCGGCTATACCGCCGTGGAAGCCGAGGACGGCCCGTCCGGCATGAAAATCCTCCAATCCGCCATCCCGATCGATCTGCTGATCACCGATGTCGGCCTGCCGGGCGGAATGAACGGGCGGCAGGTCGCCGATGCGGCGCGGGACATTCGCCCCGATCTGAAGATCCTCTTTGTGACCGGCTTTGCCGAAAATGCGGCAGTCGGCAACGGACACCTGGCGCCGGGCATGGCCGTCATGACCAAACCATTCGTCATGACCGAGCTCGGCAACAAGATCGTGGAGATACTGGAACCGTCCGCCGGTCCCGTAGAATCCGCCTGAGCGACGGCGATCCGTCCAAACCTGTGCGGCATCATATCGAAAGCCATGAGGAACCGCTGCGATGGCATGGGGCCGCCCCCGGATGGGACCGGGGGCGGGCCGGGGTTTAGCTGTCGAGCGGCGCCTCCGGGCGGGCGTGACGCTGCGTCTTCGTCCAGCGCGAGGCCCAGGCGGTGATCGCCGGTAGCACGACCAGGGTCAGCGCGGTCGAGGTGATCAGCCCGCCGATGACCACCGTGGCGAGCGGCCGCTGGACCTCCGCCCCCGTGCCGGTCGCCAGCGCCATCGGCACGAAACCCAGCGAGGCGACCAGCGCGGTCATCAAAACGGGGCGCACCCGCTCCATCGCTCCGTCCGCGATGGCGCGATCGTCGTCCGCCCCCATCGCGCGGTGGCGGGCGATGGCGCTCATCATCACCAGCCCGTTCAGCACCGCCACGCCCGACAACGCGATGAAGCCGACCGCCGCGGTGATCGAGAAGGGGATGCCTCGCAACAGGAGCGCAAAGACGCCCCCCGCCAGCGCCATCGGCACCGCCGAGAACACGATCAGCGCCGGGATGAAGCCGCCCAGCGCCATGAACAGCAGTGCATAGATGGCCAGGAAGCAGATCGGTACCACCAGCATCAGCCGAAGCCGGGCCGATTGCAGGCTCTGAAAGGTGCCGCCCCAGTCGGTATACATGCCCGGCGGCAGCGCCAAGCGCGCAATCCGGGCCTTCGCCTCTTGGACAAAGCCGCCCAAATCGCGGCCCCGGACATTGACCTGGACGGTCATCATCCGCTTGCCGTTCTCACGGCTGATCTGGTTCAGCCCCTGGGTGTAGTGAAAGCTCGCCACCTCGCGCAACGGCATCGAGCGCGCGGTCTGTCCCTCGGCGGCGGGAAGCATCACCGGGATGGTGCCCAACGTGTCGATATCGTCGCGCTGGACATCGGGCAGGCGGACGACCACGTCGAACCGACGATCCCCTTCGAACAAAAGCCCGGCCTCACGCCCGCCCAGCGCCGCGGCGACGGTAGCGGCGATCGCGTCGACCGACAGACCCAGCCGACCCGCGGCCTGCCGGTCGATCCGGACGTCGAAGGTCGGCGCGCCACCGGTCTGCTCCACGCCGACATCCGCCGCGCCGGGAATGGTACGCACGGCATCGGCGATCTTCTGCGCCTCGATACCCATGGCGTCGAGGTCGTCGCCATAGAGCTTGATCGCGACATCGGCGCGGACGCCCGCGATCAGTTCGTTGAAGCGCATCTGGATCGGCTGCTGGATTTCGGTCCGGTTGCCGATCACCTGTTTCATCCGCTCTTCGATCCGACGGACGATGTCGGCCTTGGTCCGCACCTCGGCGGGCCATTCGCTCTCGGGCTTGGGAATGACATAGGTGTCGGAGGCGTTGGGCGGCATCGGGTCGGTGCCCAGATCGGCATTGCCGTTCTTGGAAAAGACCAGCGCCACTTCGGGCAGCGTCTTGAGTGCATTCTCGATCCGCATCTGCATCTGCGTCGACTGGTCGATCGAGGCGGAGGGAACGCGGAAATTGGTGATGGTAATGTCCTTCTCGTCCAGCTGTGGCATGAACTCCTCGCCGAGCAGCCCAAAGCCGAGGATCGCGACCGCGAATAGCGCGACCCCTCCCAGGATAACCGGACGGGGTCGGGCGATGGCGCGGGTCAGAACAGGTCGATAACGCGCCTTGAACCAACGGATCGGCCGGACCTCCGTCTCGTCGACCCGGCCCTTGATCAGGATCGCGATCATGGCGGGCACGAAGGTCAATGACAGGGTGAAGGCGCAGGCGAGCGCGATCATCAGGGTGATCGCCATGGGGGCGAAGGTCTTGCCCTCCACCCCCTGGAAGGTGAGAAGCGGCATGAAAGCCAGGAAGATGATCGCCTGGCCATAGACGGTGGGGCGGATCATCTCGCGTGCCGAGGCGGCGGTGGTCTCCAGCCGTTCCGCAAGGCTCAACAGCCTTCCCTGGACATGCTGGCGCTCGGCGAGGTGGCGCAATGCATTCTCGACGATGATGACCGCCCCGTCGACGATCAACCCGAAGTCGAGCGCCCCCAGGCTCATCAGATTGCCGGAGACGCCCAGCACGTTCATCCCGGTCGCGGTCATCACCATGGTGATCGGGATGACGGCCGCAGTGATCAGCGCCGCGCGCACATTGCCGAGCAACAGGAAGAGCACCACGATGACCAGCAATGCACCCTCGACCAGATTTTTCCGGACCGTGGCGATGGTCGCGTTGACCAGCTTCGACCGGTTATAGACCGGCTCGGCAAAGACGTCGGGGGGCAAGGTGCGATTGACCTGTACCAGCTTGTCGGCGACCGCGGTCGACACGACGCGGCTATTCTCTCCCATGAGCATCAGCACCGTGGAGATGACCGCCTCCGACCCCATGCGGCTGCCGGAGCCGGTGCGGACCGCGCCGCCGATCGTCACCTGGCCAAGATCGCGTACCCGGACGGGTACGGCATTTCGGGTGGCTACGACGGCGTCCTGAATGTCCTCGATCGACTTCAGCCGTGCATCGGCCCGCACCAGAAAGCTTTCGCCCGCGCGGCGGACATAATTGGCCCCGGCCGAGACATTGGCGCGCTCCACCGCGTCGGCCAGTTCGGTCATCGAGATGCCGTAGGAGGCGAGCGCCGCCAGATCGGGCTCGATCAGATATTGTTTGACGTAGCCGCCGTTGGAATCGACGCCAGCCACCCCTTTCACGGTGCGCATCTGCGGCCGGATGATCCAGTCCTGGACCGTGCGCAGATACGCCGCCTTGGCCAGCTCGGTGGTCAGCCGCTCGCCCTCGGGCGTCATATAACTGCCGTCGCTTTGCCAGCCCGGCTTGCCGTCGACCCGGGCCGCGCCGCGTCCGTCAGGATGGCGAAAGGCGATGGAGTAGAAGAAGATTTCGCCCAGCCCCGTGCTTAGCGGCCCCAGATTGGGCTGCGCCCCGGCGGGCAGGCTGTCCCTTGCCTGGGCGATCCGTTCGGCGATCTGCTGCCGCGCGAAATAGATGCTGGTGGAGTCGGTGAACACCGCCGTCACCTGGCTGAAGCCGTTGCGCGACAGCGAGCGGGTCATCTCCAGCCCCGGAATGCCCGCCAGCGCGGTTTCGATGGGATAGGTGACCTGCTTCTCGACGTCGACCGGCCCCAGCGAGGGGACGAAGGTGCTGACCTGCACCTGACGATTGGTGACGTCGGGCACCGCGTCGATCGGCAGCCGGGTTGTCTGCCACGCACCGAACACGGCGATGGCGAGCGTCAGGACCGCGACCAGCCAGCGCAGCCGGACCGAGCCGGACAAGATGGCGGCGATCATTCCTCGCCTCCCATATCCTTTTCGAGCTCGGCCTTGATCAGAAAGGCGTTGCGCGTGGCGATCCGCGTCCCCGCCTTAATGCCGTCCGCGATCGCGACCGTCCCGCCTGACCGGCCCGCGATCCGCACCGGCTTCGCCTGGAAGCCCCCGGCCGTGCGGAGGAAGACCACGTCGCGCCCGCCCAGCGTCTGGACCGCATCCTGCGGGACCAAGACGCCATCATGCGCGACGCCGCCACTGGCGAAGATGCGCGCTTGGACCATTTGTCCGGGAGCCAGCGCGGTGCCCGAGGCGGACGGCGTGACGATGACGGTCGCGGTGCGCGACTGCGGATCGACAACGCCAGTCGCAGCACGGACCCGGCCCGCGATGGTCTGTCCATCGCGAACGATCAGCTGAACCCGGTCGCCGCTCCGGATGCGCGCGGCCTCACCCGGCGGTACGGCGGCAGTGATCTCCAGGCGGCGGGGATCAGCGACGTGGAAAAGATCGGTCTCGGCCGCGACATATTGACCGAGCCGCGCGGCGGTCATCGTCAGGCGCCCGGAGATCGGACTGGTGACAGCGACGAAGCGGCCATCGCCGGTCACGCGTACCGCGCCCGCCGCTGCGGTCGCGCGAAGGGCATCGGCCTGGGCCACCGACAGATTGGCTCGCGCGGCGTCGAAATCGGCGCGGGGCGACACGCCTTGCGCCAGCAATCCGCGCTCGCGCTCCAGTTGCCGCCGGGCCAGCCCTACCCGGGCGGCGGCGGCGGCGCGGTCCGCCGTGATCTGCGAGGCGTCGCGGCTCTCGATCAGCGCCAGCGTCTGTCCGGCGCGTACCGTATCGCCCATTCGGACGAGGATGCGCGTGATGGTCCCCGGCGCGCGCGCGGTCAGCACCGCGTCGGCATCGGGCGTGGCCTGAACGGTCGCGGCCGCGATGATGGCGCGGTCCAACGTACCCGTTCCGGCGGCGGCGACGCCGATCTGCGAAGCGGCGATGGCTTGCTGCGAGATGGTCAGCGCGTCGCGGGGGCCTGTCTCGGTGGCCGGCGGGGCGGCGACGTGAGCGGCAGGCGCGTCGGGCTGGGTCAGACGCGCCACGCCGAAGCCGAAGGCGGCCGCCGCGAGGCCCAGTGCTGCACCCGCGTAAAGGCGATGTTTGGCGATCATTGGACCGGTTCTCCGGCGATGCTGAGGCCCGCGAGGCGAGCGAGCGTGGTGCGCGCATCGAAGCGCGCCATGTCGGCGTCCAGGATAACGCTGCGCGCGGCGCCAAGATTGTGCCGGGCGGACAGCAGCTCGATCAGCGGCGCCTTGCCCGCTTCATAGGCGATCCGTGCCAACCGATAGGCTTCCTCGGCGGTGGAGAGCGTCCGTCGCGCCGCCTCGCCGCGCGCATCGGCTGCAGCGATCAGGGCGCGGGCGGCGCGGGTTCCCGCCTCCGCTTCGAGCCGCGCGGCGGCGGCGCGCGCCTCCATGCCCTGCAACTCGGCCTGGGCGGCGGCGATATTGCCCCGGTTGCGATCGAACACCGGCAACGGAACGGTGACGCCCGCGACGACGGCGGGGCCGTTTGCGACCCGCAACTGGCGCACGCCGAGTTGCGCCGTGATATCCGGTGTCGCGCTCCTTTGCTGCACTGTGAGCGCGCGGGCGGCAGCCTCGCGCTCGGCCTGGGCCAGCCGGACGGCCGCGCTCTGCATGGGGTCGACCGGGCCGCTGGCTGGACGCGCGTTCATCCGGTCGATCAGCGATTCGGCCAGCCCCGTATAGGGCGTGGGCGAGCCCGCCATCGCGGCCAGCCTGGCGAGCGCGCCGACCCTTTGTGCGCGGGCAACTTCAAGATCCGATTCCATCGTGTGCAGCTCGGCCTCGGCCTGAACCTGACGCAGCCGCGCCTCCTTGCCCGCCGCGACCAGCGCACGCGCGACCTTCAGCACATCGGTGGCCTCCTGGACCTCATCCTCGGCCAGCGCGATGCGGCGGTCGGCGATCTCGGCCGCGGCATAGGCGCGCGCCAGTTCGGCCGCAAAGGCCAGGCGCCCTTCGATTCCGCGTGCCTGCGCCACCGCGACACCCGCATCCCCGGCGGCGATCCGTGCCGCGCGCTTGCCCCCCAGCTCGATCGGCTGATCGATCTGAAGCGTCGTCTGCTGCTGGTCGCGAGCGTTACGGCGCAGGTCGCCGACGAAATTCTCGCCATAGAGATTGATCGAGGGATTGGGTCGCGCGCGAGCCTGTTCGGCTTTGCCAAGCGCCTGATCCACATCGGCGTCGAGCGCTGTAATGCGTGGCGCCTCGCGGGCTTCGCGCAAGAGCTGTGCAAAGGGGGGCGCGGTCCGCGCCCATATCGCACCGGCGGGGTATAGCACCGCCAGCGTTCCGGCCAGCGCAAGGGTGCGCGACCGGCGAATGGAGCCGTTCATATCTTTTGTTCCTGCTACGATGGAGCTTGTCGGCGCGCTGGCGCCAGACGGGGCTCAGCGGCGCGGCGGTCGCAGCAGGGCGGCGGGATCAAGGCCGCCGGGCAGGTCGTAATGTGCAATCGCCCAGCGCCGGTCGGCGATGGGCATCAGGTGCGGGGTGGGGATGGCCCCGCCATAATCGACCCATTGGCCGATCGAATGGGCAAGCAGATGGATGGGCGCGTCCGGATCGCTTTTCGATCCGGCGTGATTGTGGACCACCGACACGACATGGACGGGATCTTCGTCGTGCACCACCGCGTCATGCCATCCCGACAGCCCGATCAGGCCGAAGACCGCCAGCAATGCCAGCAGGGCGCCCAGAACGGCGGATCGGGAATGACGCCTCGCCATGGTGGACAGGATAGACATGGAGCCGACCCCGAGCAAGCGGCTTGGTTGTGCCTATGACGCGGGGGGCATCCGTGGCCGGCACCGTCCGGCACGATAGGCCGTCCATTCCTGCCAGTCCGTCTATGTTGTCGACCATCCTGCCACTTCACCCGTGATCCATCGCGACAGGCGAAACCGGGAAGGGAAGATAGTCGCCAAGCACCGTTCCCCTTTGGGTGCCAGCGGAATAGGCCGCGCGGTATGCGTGGCGCTGGGACAGGCCAGCGACTTGGCGGGGTAGGGAAAGTGGTCGGTGTGGTTCGATCGCGCTGATCGGCTGATGGCCACGGACGCGCCTTCGCTCAGCACACCTTTATGCTGTGGCAGAATCGGCGGTACAGGGGCTCTGGCCATCGCGCGCGGAAAGGCACGGGCGCTGTTCGGCGAACGGGGGAAGGGCATGGGCATGAACGCCGATCGGGAGACGACATCGCCTGACACCGGCCGGGTCGGGGAGGTGTTTCTCGCCTTCCTCAAGCTCGGTCTCACCTCGTTCGGCGGACCGATCGCCCATCTCGGCTATTTCCGCGACGAACTGGTGTTGCGCCGCAAGTGGGTCAGCGAGGATGCCTATGCCGAGCTGGTGGCATTATGCCAGTTTCTGCCCGGCCCGGCCTCCAGCCAGACCGGCTTCGTCCTGGGCCTTGCACGCGCTGGCCCGCTCGGCGCGATCGCGGCATGGACGGCGTTCACCTTGCCGTCCGCGCTGCTCATGCTGGCCGTGGCTTCCGGTGCATCGCGGCTGCAAGGTGGCGTTGCAGCCGCCGCCATTCATGGGCTCAAGCTGGTCGCGATCGTCATCGTTGCCCAGGCGGTATGGGGAATGGCGCGGTCGTTGACGCCCGATCTCCGACGCGTGACGATCGCCTTAGCCGCAGCCCTCGTCCTCGGCCTTTGGGGCAGTGCCACCGGGCAGGTCGCCGCCATTGTCATCGGCGGAGTAGCTGGACTGTTCTTGTGTCGCGATCTGGCGGCCTCTCCGGCCGAGGGCCTTCCGATCCGGGTTTCCCGTCGCGTGGGGATGACCAGCCTGACGCTGTTCGGGGCGCTGCTGTTTTCGTTGCCGGTCATGAGTGCAGCGCTCGGCAAACCGGGATGGAACCTCTTCGATATCTTCTACCGAGCTGGCGCGCTTGTGTTCGGGGGCGGCCATGTCGTGCTGCCGCTTTTGCGTGCCGAGCTCGTCCCGACGGGCCTGATGACGGACGACCAGTTTCTGACCGGCTACGGCGCGGCGCAGGCGCTCCCTGGCCCCTTGTTCGCGATCGCCGGATATCTTGGCCCGATCGCAGCCGGTGGCGCATGGGGCGCGCTTCCGGCGATCCTTGGCGTTTTTCTGCCCGGCCTCCTGATCGTCATCGGCATCCTGCCATTCTGGTCGCACCTGCGGCACAATCCCGTCACGCGATCGATCGTGGCGGGCGTGAACGCCGCGGTGGTCGGCATATTGGCGATGGCGCTCTATGATCCGCTCTGGACCACCGGCATAGGCTCGTTGGCGGACGTGGCCGCCGTCGGTGCGGGGCTGGTCGCGCTGATGCGCTGGCATATCCCTCCGATCACGCTCGTCGTGGCGATGGTCGGCTTTTCAGCGATAGGGGCCAGACTGGCTTGATAGTCAGAGGCGACATCTCGCAAGCGATGGCGAAGCGCGACGATCCTCAATCCGCCTTCCACTTCACCGGGATACGGAGGTAGGTGACGCCGTTCGACTCCGCCTCATGAAAGCGGCCCGCACGGATGTTGACCTGAATCGACGGCAGGAGCAACTTGGGCACGGATAGGCTGGCGTCGCGCTGCTCCCGCATGGTGACGAATTCATCCTCGCTCACGCCGTCATGAACATGGCCGTTCGACCGGCGCTGCTCGCCTACCGTCGTCTGCCATCGGTAATCGTCGCGGCCCGGTGCCTTGTAATCGTGACACAAGAATAGTCGGGTCGCGTCAGGCAGCGCGAGCAGGCGGCGGATCGAGCGAAAGAGCGTGCGGGCGTCGCCGCCGGGGAAGTCGGCCCGGGCGGTGCCATAGTCGGGCATGAACAGCGTATCGCCGATGAACGACGCATCGCCGATCACATAGGCGACATCGGCCGGGGTGTGGCCGGGAACATGCAGTACCTGGACCTCCAGTGCGCCAATCGCGAAGCGGTCGCCGTCCTCGAACAGCCGGTCGAAGTCGGAACCGTCGGTTTTCAGATCGCCCATCGCGAAGACGGGACGGAAGATCTTCTGCACGTCGCGGATATGCGCGCCGATCCCGGCCCAGGCACCGGTATGCGCCTTGATGAAGGGCGCGGCCGACAGATGGTCGGCATGGGCATGCGTTTCCAGCACCATGTCGATCCGCCAGTCATGCTCGCGCGCGAAGTCGAGGATGCGCTGTGCCGAGCGCGTATCGGCGATGCCGCTGGCCATGTCGAAGTCGAGCACCGGATCGATCACCGCCGCCGTTCGCGTCGCGGGATCACCGACCAGATAGCTGATCGTGTTCGACGGTTCGTCGAAAAACGCCTCGATAAAGGGCTGGGTCATGATTTTCTCCGTTAGTGCTTGCTAATATATTAGAAGGTGCTACATAAGCAATAGCTAATGGAGTAGGGGCGATGCTGAAACCGCCGATGGATCTGGCAACTTTCGAGGCGAAAGCCGGGCAGGTTGCGGACACGCTGAAGGCGATCGGTAACGCGCGACGGTTGATGCTGCTGTGCAAGCTCGTCGAGCATGGCGAGGTGACGGTCAGCGATCTGGCGCGTGATGTCGGTCTGTCGCAATCGGCCTGTTCGCAGCACTTGGCCAAGATGCGCGACGAAGGCCTCGTCACCTATCGCCGCGAGAGCCAGACGCTTTGGTACGCCATTGCGGACGCCCGCGTCGAAACGCTGCTCGCCACCCTCTACCAACTCTATTGCAAGGATTGACGCGATGACGCTTGTCACCCTTTCCCCGGCCGATACCCGCGCCGCGATCGATGCCGGCGCGCGCCTGATCGACATTCGCGGCGCCGACGAACACGCACGCGAGCGCATTCCTGGCGCGATCAACGTGCCGCTCGATCGGATTGTCGATCTTCGGTGTGACGGTCGCCCGATTGTCTTCCATTGCAGATCGGGCATGCGCACCGCCGCCCATGCGGGGCAGCTCGGCGCGGCCGCAGGTGACGTACCTGCCTATATCCTCGAAGGGGGAATCGATGCATGGCGGCAGGCAGGGCAGCCTATCGTCACCGATCGGTCGAAGCCGTTGGAGATCATGCGGCAAGTGCAGATCACCGCCGGCGCGCTGGTGCTGATCGGCGTGGTGCTTGGTCTGTTCGTCGCTCCGGCCTTCTTAGGCCTGTCGGCGTTTGTGGGGGCGGGGCTGATGTTCGCCGGTGTGACCGGGTGGTGCGGCATGGCCAATCTGCTGCGTGTCATGCCATGGAACCGGCGCGCGGCGGCCTGAGGCCATCATGGATACCGCCACCATCCTTGCGGCGCTCGTATCCGGCGGCGTGATCGGCTTGATCCTTGGTCTGGTGGGCGGGGGCGGGTCGATCCTGGCCGTGCCGCTCCTGATCTATGGTGTCGGTATCCGATCACCGCACGCTGCGATCGGAACCGCCGCCGTCGCCGTCACGGCCAATGCGCTGGCCAGCCTGATCGGCCATGCTCGCGCCGGTCGCGTGAAGTGGCGGTGCGCCAGTGTGTTCGCGGCGTCGGGCATGATCGGCGCGGGACTCGGTGCCGAACTGGGCAAGGCTTTTGACGGGAAGCGGCTGCTCGTCCTGTTCGGACTGCTGATGATCGGCGTCGGTCTCTCAATGCTGCGCAAGCGCCGCACGACGGAAGCGCCGAACGTGCGGCTCACCCGCGACACCGCCGCGACGCTGCTGCCACGCCTGGTTCCGATCGGGATGGGCGTGGGGCTTGCCGCCGGCTTCTTCGGGATCGGGGGCGGATTCCTGATCGTGCCGGGGTTGGTCGTCGCGACCGCCATGCCTCTGCCCTTTGCCATTGGCACATCATTGGTCGTCGTCAGTGCACTCGGGCTGACAACCGCTACCTCCTACGCACTGTCCGGGTTGGTCGATTGGGGCGTGACGGCGCTGCTGGTGGCGGGCGGCGTTGGCGGGACGATCGCCGGTATCGCGCTGGGCAAGCTTCTCGGCACGCGTAAGGGCCTGCTCGAACGTGGCTTTGCTGCCATGGTGATCGCGATCGGGGCCTACATCACGGCCTCATCCATTTAGGTGACGCCATTTCCCGCAGCGGACGGTCAGTTGCGAACGGGCCGCTTCGCAAAACGTGCATCCAGCGTAGCTTTTATGAACGGCAATCGCCGGACCGGGTAGCAGCGCATGATAAAAGCGTTGCTTATGGAGCATTCGAACGAGGCGCGACCATTCTCCCCCATTCTGTCGCAGCGTCACCGCATCGGTCGGCCCGGCTGCTTCATGAAAGCGGCACTCGAACAGCGCGACGCCGAGGTTCGAATATTTGTATTTCGTCGCGCGGCCAGGGCCGGATCGCGCGTCTTGAGGGAGCGGCGGACCTGACAAAGGCTCATCTTGCCCCGCAGATGCGGTGGCAGTTTCTTGTAAGATCGTAGATACCGGCCCGAGGATGTTTCCGGAATATAATCATCGGCACCAAATGCTTCGAAACCCGTTCGCACTACCTGCGGACGGTGAAGTTGGCGTAATCCTGGATTTCCGCGCTTCCGAATTAAGTTGGTGACCCCTACGGGAATCGAACCCGTGTTTCAGCCGTGAAAGGGCCGCGTCCTAACCGCTAGACGAAGGGGCCCCGAAAGGCGTGGAGGGGCCTCTAAGGGAGGGTGGGGAATCGGTCAAGGGCTTTTTTTAATCGGCCCAGGCGGCATCCTCGACATGGAGCTCGGCGACGTCGCGGCCGGACCAGTCATCGACCTTGGCACGGCCCGCCAGCCACAGGCGGCGGGTGCTTCCTGCGCCCAGCAGCGCCTGGCCGAGCGCCGTGTCGGCCTGGCGGAAGGCCATGGCCTTCAGGCTCCGGCCATCGGCACCCGCCACGATCGCCCGGACGTGATGCGTGCCGACCAGATCGGCGCGGATCACGCGGAACGGCCCGGCGGCGATGCGGGGGGCGGGCCAGCCCATGCCATAGGGGCCGCCCGCCTCCATTGCGCCGACCAGGCCGGGATTGACCCCGCCGGGCGCCAGCACCGCATCGACCAGCAGCGCGCGGCCCGCACTGGCGCGCACGACCGTATCGGCCAGCCGCTCCTCCAGAAAGTCGGCGAACTCGGCGATGCGGTGCGCCTCGATCGTCAGGCCCGCTGCCATGGCGTGACCGCCGCCCGCGATCAGCAGACCATGTTCCTTGGCCGCCAGGATCGCCGCGCCCAGGTCGACGCCCGCGATCGAGCGGCCCGAACCCTTGCCCAACCCATGCTCGTCGATAGCGATGACGATGGCCGGGCGGTCGAGTTTTTCCTTCAGCCGTCCGGCGACGATGCCGATGACGCCGGGATGCCAACCTTCGCCGGAAACGACTGCCACTTGTCGATTGCGGTCGATGGCGGTCTCGGCCGTGGCCTGCACGCCGGCCTCGATCGCGCGGCGCTCATCGTTGAAATGGTTGAGCTCCTCGGCGATCGCGCGCGCCTCTGCGGGATCGTTGGTGGTCAGCAGTCGCACACCCAGATCGGCGCGACCGACGCGGCCCCCTGCATTGATCCGCGGCCCCAGCGCAAAGCCCAGGTCCGAACAGGTGGGGGCGCGGGTCAGCCGGGCGGCTTCGGTCAATGCGGCAAGGCCGATATTGCGCCTCTGCGCCATGACCTTCAGCCCCTGCGCGACAAAGGCGCGGTTGAGCCCACGTAGCGGAGCGACGTCGGCCACCGTGCCGAGCGCCACCAGGTCCAGCAGGTCGAGCAGGCGCGGCTCGGCCCGGTCCGCGAAGAAGCCGCGCATCCGCAAGGTGCGGATCAGCGCGGCACCGAGCAGGAAGCAGACGCCCACCGCCGCCAGATGGCCATGCGCCGCGCCTTCGGCTTCGTCCAGGCGGTTGGGATTCACCACGGCATGGGCGCGCGGCAGTTCGGTCGCGCATTTGTGATGGTCGACGACGAGTATCTCGATGCCCGCCGCCTCGGCCGCCGCGAGCGGCTCGAACGCCTGCGCGCCGCAATCGACGGTGACGATCAGGTTCGCGCCCTCCGCCTGAAGCCGCAGCAGCGCCGCCTCGGTCGGGCCGTACCCTTCGGCCAGCCGGTCTGGGATATAGGCGCGCGGGGACAGCCCCAGGTCGCGGAGCAGGCGCACCATCACGGCCGCCGAGGTCGCGCCATCCACATCGTAATCGCCGAAGATCGCGACCGATTCCCCCGCGATCACCGCATCAGCGAGGCGGGCGGCGGCGCGATCCATGTCGCGGAAGATCGACGGATCGGGCATGAAGCCCCGGATCGACGGGGTGCGATGCGCCTCGACCTCGTCCGGCGGGCACCCTCGGGCCAGCAGCAGCTGGGCGACCAGATCGTCATGGCCCAGGCCGTCGCGCGCATCGGCGGCGAGCGCGCGCCAGCGCCAGGGCTGCCCCAGGATCGACTGGGCGATGCCGAGGACTTGTGTCATGGGCGAAACTGAAAGCAATGGAACGTCACGCGAACGCCATGCCATGGACCGCGGAGTCGCGACAAGGGCGCCGGATCAGCTGACCCAGTTGCCCTCGCGAAACCATTTGGTGATGACATATTTGGTGCCCTCGACCACGGGCATCCCCTCGTGCAGGGTCATCTCGTTGGGACTGCCGTCGAGCTTCATGTTGTTCCAGGCGAGCAGAAGGCCTTGGCGCGGCGCCACGCGGATGCCGGCCTGGGGGAACCAGGTCGCGCCGCCTTCGGGTACGTCGTTGAGATAGATCATCGCGGTCCAGGTCCGCTGTCCGCCGTGCACGCGCACCTTTTCCCAATAGCTTTCGCTTTCATGGAAATAATCGTGATGGGCGCGGAACTGCTGACCGGGAGCATAACGCTGTCCCTGCATCGTCTCCCCCTGTTCGGGCGCGATGCCCAGAAGGGCGGCGATCGATTCGTCGATCGGCTGCACATCGGGGGACCAGCGCGCCATGTCGCAGCTTTCCGATGTGCGGAAGCCATAATCGGGCCGGTCCGACAACAGGGTCGAGGGACGGCGATTGGCGTCGATCATCGCCATCAGCGCACCGCATTGGTCGGCCGTCAAAAAGTCGGGCTGATAATAGATCTGTGCCGTATCGGTCGCCACACGGGTCACGGCCGGATTGGCATCGAGACGCTCGGCGACGGTAACTCCGAAACGGGCGCGCAACGGAGAGGCGGCGGGATGGCCCTTCGGCTTCCTTTGGAAGAACGACATGGCAGGCGATGTGCGACGATGTGCGGGCAAAGACAAGAGGGGAGGGACCTTCGCGCACCCCTCTCGCCCCGATCACCAGAAGATGTCGTACACGATGTCGACGACCAACCCGCTGCGCAGGTCGACCAGCACGGCGTCATTGTAATAGCGGACCCAGCGATACGGCCCATAAGCGGGTGGCAGGCGATAGGCGTAAGGGTCGTCCAGCCAGTAATTCTGACCGAAGAACATCGGCTCCAGGATCACCCCGCTGGAGAAACGCTGATAGCCATAGCCGCCATTCGGCCCATAATAGCGTGGCAGATGATAGGCGCCCCGATTGAGTGAGCGCCATCCCATCCAGTCGTAACGCCGGTCGCGCCGCCAGCTGCGGTTCCATTGGTCGGCCCAGGCGCGCCGCTCGGCGAAACCATAGGACTGGTCGTTATGGTCGCGCCAGTCGCCGAAGCTGCGCCGCCAGCGGTCGCGATCCTCGCGCTGGCGACGCTCGTCGTCGCGCCAGCGCCGGTCCCGGTCTTGCCATTGCTGGCGGCGATCCGGACCCCAGTCCTGGCGTTCGACGCGGACGCCACTAGACCCGACGCGATCCGGCGCAGGGGGCGTTGAGGGCTGCGGCCGATTGCGCCAGCCGCCACGATCGTTCCCGTCGCGCGACTGACCGGGGGGGGCGGGGGACGGCTCGGGCCGGTTGCGCCAATTGCCACGAATGCCCTCGTCGCGCGGCGGCGCGGGCGAGGGTTCGAAGCGCGGCGCCCGGGCTGGCGGACGCGGGGCTTCGGCATGGTCCGGGCGGAAGGCCGGGCGATTCTCCGGGAAGGACTCACGGTCATGGAAGACCGGCCGCCCCTCGCTGCGCTCCAACCGACCAGCGGGACCGCCCCCGGGCCGGGCGCGCGGGCCTTCGTCCATCCGCATCTGCTGCGTACGCGCTTCTGCCGGCATCGTCCCCGCTACCACTGCGCTCGCCGCCAGCAGAGCCGCCATCCACCGCCTGTTCATCACCAGTCACCCCATGTGCCGGCGCACGAGCCGACCCCGATCATAAGACGGCTTCTGCCACGCCGGCGTTGAGCGGATGCTGAACTGGCCTGTCAGCAACGGGAAAGAATCGTGGCGGGCGCGTCATTCTTCCCGCATCGCGCCGGGCACCAGCGCAGGCACGACGCGGGCGGCATCGGCCGGATCGGTGCCGGGCATCGGTGCGGCGGGAATGGTTTCCTCGCCACGGGCCGCGCGGGCGGCACGCTGGATGGCTTCGATCAGGCGCGGATAGATGCCGCAGCGGCACAGATTGGTGATCGCCGTGCGGATCAGTTCCTCGGACGGATCGGGGTTGTGGTGGATCAGCGTGGCGGCCGCCATCACCATGCCCGGGATGCAATAGCCGCACTGACCGACATTGGCCGCCAGGAAGGCCTGCTGGACCGGATGCGAGCGGTCGCGCGACAGCCCCTCGATGGTGGTGACGACGCTCCCCTCGATCCGGCCGATCGGTACCTGGCAGCTTCGGACAGCGCGCCCGTCTATGTCGACCGTGCACGCGCCGCAATCCCCGGTACCGCAGCCATATTTGGTGCCGGTCAGGTTCGACGCATCGCGCAGCGCCCAGAGCAGCGGCGTGTCGGGCGGCAGGCGATAGCGGACGGGCTGATTGTTGACGGTGAAGCTGGTCATCGCGGGTGCGTATCCTGCCCTAGCATTGGCGCGGCGCGGTCTAGCATCAGGTCTGCGTCGGAAAAGCGGATCGGGGCGCGGACGCCGGGTACGGTCGAGCCATCGGGGCGCTCCGGATGGATCGCCAGCCCCCGCGCGACTATCTGCGGGTCGGCAAATGCCTGTTCTACCGTGTTGATCGGCCCCGCCGGTACGCCAGCAGCCTCCAGCGCGGCGAGCAAATCGTCGCGCAGCCAGCGGGCGGTGGCAGCCTCGATCACGGGGGTCAGCGCCGCGCGATGTTCGCACCGCAGCGCATTGGTGGCATAGCGCGGATCCTCGCCATCGATCCCGATCACCTGCGCAAAGCGGCGGAACTGAGCGTCATTGCCCACGGCCAGGATGAACCAGCCATCGCTCGCCGGAAAGGCGGCATAGGGCACGATATTGGGGTGCGCATTGCCCAGCCGGGTCGGCGTCATGCCCGAGGCGAGATAGTTCATCGCCTGATTGGCGAGCACCCCCGTCATCGTGTCGAGCAGCGCCATGTCGATCCATTGCCCGCGCCCGGTCCGCGTCCGCATGTGGAGCGCCGCCTGGATCGCGATCACGGCATACAGCCCGGTCATGATGTCGGCCAACGCCACCCCGATCTTCTGGGGCGCACCGCCCGGCTCGCCGGTCAGGTCCATGATGCCGCTCATCCCCTGCACGATGAAGTCATACCCAGCCCGCGGCGCATAGGGGCCGTCCTGCCCGAAGCCGGTGATCGAGCAATAGATCAAGCGCGGGTTGATCGCCGACAGGCTATCGTAATCCAGGCCATAGCGGGCCAGGCCGCCCAGCTTGAAATTCTCGATGACGACATCGGCCTCGGCGATCAGCGCGCGGACCTTTGCCTGTCCCTCGGGCGTGGCGAAGTCGGCGACGACCGAGGATTTGCCGCGATTGGCCGCGTGGAAATAGGCGGCGTCCTGCGTGCCGTCCGGATTGGGGATGAAGGGCGGTCCCCAGCGCCGCGTGTCGTCGCCCTCGGGGCTTTCGACCTTGACGACTTCTGCGCCGAGATCGGCCAGCACCTGCCCCGCCCAGGGACCCGCCAGGATGCGGGCAAGTTCGACGACCTTCAGGCCGGCCAGGGGAGCAGGTTTGGTCATCGTCAAATCCTCCCCAAGCTGTGCTTGGGGAGGGGCAGGATTTGAGCAGCCATCAAAACGCGGCGATCCCGGTGATGGCGCGGCCCAGGATCAGCGCGTGAACGTCGTGCGCGCCTTCATAGGTGTTGACCGTCTCCAGGTTCATCAAGTGGCGCATCACCTGATACTCGCCCGAAATGCCGTTGCCGCCATGCATGTCGCGCGCGGTGCGGGCGATATCGAGCGCCTTACCGACATTGTTGCGCTTGACGATCGAGATCATCTCAGGCGCGAACCGGCCCTCGTCCATCAGTCGCCCGACGCGCAAGCTCGCCTGGAGCCCGAGTGCGATCTCGGTCTCCATATCGGCGAGCTTTTTCTGGTAGAGCTGCGTCGCCGCCAGTGGCCGCCCGAACTGCTTGCGATCCAGCCCATAGGCCCGCGCGGCGTGGAAGCAGAATTCCGCCGCGCCCATTGCGCCCCAGCTGATCCCGTAACGGGCGCGGTTGAGGCAGCCGAACGGCCCCTTCAGCCCCTCGACATGCGGCAGCAGCGCGTCTTCGCCGACCGCGACCTCGTCCATCATGACCATGCCGGTGATCGAGGCACGCAGGGACAGCTTGTTCTCGATCTTGGGCGCGGACAGGCCCTTCATGCCCTTTTCCAGCACGAAGCCCCGGATCGCGCCGCCATGTGCGTCGGACTTGGCCCAGATGACGAAGACATCGGCGATCGGCGAATTGGAGATCCAGGTTTTGGACCCCGATAGGACATAGCCGCCCTCCACCTTACGCGCGGTCGTCCGCATCCCACCGGGGTCGGAGCCCGCATCGGGTTCGGTCAACCCGAAACAGCCGATCCACTCGCCGCTTGCCAGCTTGGGCAGATAGCGATGCTTCTGTTCGTCCGAGCCGTAAGCATGGATCGGATACATGACGAGGCTGGACTGCACGCTCATCATCGAGCGGTATCCGCTGTCGATCCGCTCCACCTCGCGGGCGATCAGGCCATAGGCGACATAGGACGCACCGACGCCGCCGAATTCCTCGGGGATGGTGGGGCCGAGCAGACCCAGCTGACCCATCTCGCGGAAGATGTCCGGGTCGGTATGTTCCTTCGCAAAGGCGTCGATGATGCGCGGGGCCAGCCGGTCGTCGGCATAGGCGCGCGCGGTGTCGCGGATCATCCGCTCGTCATCGGTCAGCTGGTCGTCGAGCAGGAACGGGTCCGCCCAGTCGAACTTGCCCATCGGGGACATTGGCTTCTCTCCTTATGTCCCCGCTTCTTTCGAAGGCCGGGGGTTTTGTCCACCCCCGGCCCCGCACCGAGCGGCTTACAGCTTGAAGCTGAGCGTCGCGCGCAGATCGCGACCGGCCAGCGGCGCGAAGTCCTTCAATACGCTGGCATGGCGGCGGGCATCCACGTCGAAAATGTTGTTGGCCGACAGGGTCAGCGTCGTCGGGTTGACGGCGCCCCAGGGTTTCAACTGGACCGAGGCGTTGACCAGGGTGAAGCCGTCGGTCGGAGTTTCCAGACCCAGCACGCGGGACTGCTTGAAACTGCGCTCCACCTCGACGCGCGCGTTGACGCTCTCCGACTGCGCTTCCAGTCCGCCGAGCAGGCGCAGCGGCGGGATGCGCGGCGCGGGGCCGGTGCCGATGATCTGGGCATGGACGTAATCGCCCAGCAGGTCGGCGTTGATCGCATAGCTCCCGATCGTGGCAAGGCGCAGCGAACCCTCCGCCTCGATGCCGTAATAGCGCGCGTCGGCCTGGGCGTATTGGAAGCAGGGAAGGTCGACATCGCGGCCCGACGGCGCGGCGGCGGCGACGCACGAGCCCTGCTGGACCAGCGCGTCATAGATATAGTTGGAGAAGCGGTTGTAATAGGCCGACGCATCGAAGCTGTAGCCGTCGCCATGTCCGTGGACCGTGGCCTCGATCCCCCAGCTCGACTCCTTCTTGAAGTTCGGATTGCCCAGCTCATAGGCCTCGGTCCCGGCATGGGGGCCGTTGGCGAACAGCTCCTCGGCCGAGGGTGCACGTTCGGTGCGCGACAGGTTCAACCCTGCGCGCCAGTCGGGGGCGAAGCCATAGCTGGCCCCGATCGAGCCGGAAAAGGCGTCGAAGCTGCGCTGCCCGCGGAAGAAGCGATCGTCTCCGACGGCGGTGCGCGCGGTCAGCGAGGTGTGCTCATAGCGCGCACCCGCCTCCATCTTGAACGCACCGCGATCCAGTTGCTGCAGCGTGAAAAGGCCAATCTGCGCGGTGTTGTTGCGCGGCAGGAATGCCTCGTCCCCGCGCACGTCGAAGTCGCGGTTGAAGAACTGGACACCGGATGCGCCCTGCCAGCCGTTCCGCTTGGTCTGGACCAGCTCCAGGCGGCTTTCGATCCCCTTGTTGTAGAAGGCGGTGCCGATGCCGCCATCCTCTTCCAGTTCGTAATGGCGATATTGCGCCGCGCCCGCGCGCAGCCGGATACGGTCGAGGAAGCCGCCGCCCGTTTCGATCTCGCCGCGCAGGTCGAGGCGGTTCTGGACCAGGCTGAGGCGCGGGGACTCCGGCTCCTCGCCGCCCGGCGTCAGGGTGTAGCGAACCGGCACGCCGTACAGGCTGTCATAATGGCTGTAGGCGATGCCCAGCGAGCCGGTGTCGGTGATGAGCGCGCCGCCCAGACCCGCCGTCCAGGTCTCGCTGGCGGTATTGGGCAGGCGGCCGCGAAGATTCGCGATGGCGCCGAAGTCGAGCGGGTCATTGGGGGCCTGCGCCGCCGACGCCTGCGCCTCGGCGCGCGCGCGCGGGCTGAGGACATAGCCACCGATCTTCAGATCGTCGGTCTTCAAATAGGAGCCATCGGCGTGCAGCACGAACTGCTGGCCCACCGCCACATCGGTCGCACCCGCCACCGAGCGTTCGGTCGCGGCAGAGCCATAGGTTGCCATGCCCGACAGGCGATAACCCTTTTCCGGCACCGAGCGCGGGATGCGCGTGTCGATCACGTTGACCACGCCGCCCACCGCCGACGATCCGAACAGCAGGGCGGAGGGGCCACGCAGCACCTCGACCCGCTCGGCGAGCAGCGGGTTGATGACGACGGCATGATCGACGCTGGTGTTCGACACGTCGATCGAGCCGATGCCGTCGGTCAGCACGCGGATGCGCTCGCCCTGGAAGCCGCGCAGCACCGGGCGCGAGGCGTTGGGGCCGAACGAGGTCGCCGACACGCCCGGCTGGCGGGCCAGCGTCTCGCCGATGGTCGGGCGGATCGAGCGTTCCAACTCCTGGCCGGTGACGATCGAGGTACCCGACAGCACATCGGCCTCCGACTGCTGGACCGGCGCCGTCACCACGATCTCGCGCGCCCGATTGGCCGGGGTGGAACTGGCAGTCTGCGCAGCGGCGGGGGCGGCGAGCAGGCTGGCGAGCACGGTGGCGGACAGGCCGGACAATAGGGCGGGCTTGAACAAGGAAAGGCTCCGGGTTGTGGTGCCATGCCGACTACAGTGTTGTTACAACATATCAAGAAAAAATTCATGCGTCTGTCATCCGCCTGCCGCGTCCAGACAGAGCAGGACGCGCAGGCGTCGCCTCGTTCCGTCAGGCTCCACCGCGATATCCGCGATCAGGTCGCGGCCGAGCGGAATGTCCGCCTCGGGCAGGTTGGCGAGCCAATTGGACGAAGCGGGGCCGGGGGAAGCGTCCAGCGCCAGAACGATCACCGATCCGCTGAAGGTCGCCGAGCACCAGGGTTCCACCATGGTCACGCTCAACCGTACGGTGCATCCCATCCGCGCCGCATGGGCGACCAGCGCACGGGCGAGCCGTTCCCCGCGATCGGCGGGGCGATGGCGGAGGACGGTGCGCGACGCCAAAGCGTGGTCGATCCGGACAAAGGCGGTCATGCGTGTTGTCCTTTGATGAAGGCGGTGACGCGTGCGATCATTTCCGGACCCGGCTCTCGCCCACGTCGCAGATCGCCGACCAGCCGTGGGTCATTGACCGCCAGCCGCCCGAACTTCGTCTCAGGCATATGAGTGGTTTTCAAATAGCGATCGATTGCTCCCAGCAATTCCATGGACGTTCTCCCAAAAGTCCGATTCTCAGGCTGATGTTCATGATCTGTTCTGATTTCCAACTTGTCTAGGAAAAATCCTATGCCTATATTCGGATCATGGCGGACATGGAGATCAGGGCGGCGCTACAAGGGCTGGCCGCGAAGGCAGGGGTGAGTCTGGCGGCGCTCTCGCGGATGCTCGGGCGCAACGACGCCTATCTTCAGCAGTTCGTGCAACGCGGCACGCCGCGCGTCCTGGCCGAGGCGGACCGGCGGCAGCTGGCCGAATTTTTCGGCGTGCCCGAGACGCGGCTGGGGGCTCTGCCCGCCATAGGGCCGATGCTGGTGCCCCGGCTGGCGGTCGCGGCCTCGGCCGGGCCGGGCGCAACGGTCGATGACGAGGTGATGATCGGCGTCGAGGCGATCGATCGCGGCCTGGCCCGGCGGTTGGGCTTGAGCGAGGGAGCGGCTTCGGTGATCCGGGTTCGCGGCGATTCGATGGCGCCGGGCCTGCTGGAGGGCGATCATCTGGTGGTCGATGAACGCGACATCCGACCCGGCGCGCTGGGCGGGCTTTATGTGATCCGGATCGGGGGGGCGCTGATGGTCAAGCGGGTGCGGATGGGGGATCGGGGGCTGGTCGTCACCAGCGACAATCCTACCGCGCCGCCGGTGCCGGACGAGCCGATCTCGGTGATCGGGCGCGTGGTGTGGCAGATGCGGCTGCCGAGCTGAGTGGCATGTTCCTCGCCGGCGAGGGGAGGAATGTCTCCTATCGGCCCCGCCACCAAATCAGCAGGGCCACGACGATTCCGATCGTCAGCCCGATCAGTACCCCCATGGTGACTTCGCCGGTCGCCAGCCCCGCCAGGATGCCGCCGATCACGCCCAGCGCGATGAAGATGCCGCCCGCATGAACGGACGACTGGGGCGGGCGCTGGCGCTTGGGCTCGATCATGGCGGCTGTCCTGCCATGGGCCGAACGGCGAGACCAGCCGTCTATGGTCGAAAACGGGTTAACCATGGAAGGGGGTGGCCAAGTTCATAACCCCGGCTTAGGGGAGGCTCCGGTTTCACGGCGCGGCTTCGAGGAGTTTCCATGCGCGATTTTCGCGACGCCTATGTTACACCATTTTTGAACGATCGAGACGTGGCGGACGCGGCCGAGATGATGGAAACCTATGGCCAGGCAGCGGGCAGCGAGGCCGCGGCGCGCGCCGACCGCAGTCGCGATCTGGGCAATCACATCCATTTCTGCCGCTGGCGTCAGATCGAGCGGCTGATCGACCTGCTCTCTTGCAACGAGGCGGCCGGCACCGTCCATTGAACGGGTGCCTGTCGACCCTGCGATGCTTCGCGACGATCGGATCGGCAAATCTGTCCAGATGATGGCGCTTGGGGGTGTCGCTGACGCGTGCGCGCGGCTAGGGATTGGCGCATGATGGTCCGCGTCGGGCGGCCGCGCCGCTCGGCCGCCATCATATGCTTGGCAATGGGTCTTGGCGGCGCGGGCTGGCCCGCCGTTGCGGTTGCGCAGGACGCAAACCCCGCTCCGCCACCGTCAACGCAGACCATAGCGGGCAGCGAAGTGCCCGATGATCCGACCATGCTCGACCCTTCGGCTCCGCTGGCGCCCTTGCCCGAGATTGGTGTCGCCTGGCCCGATCTGGCGACGGCGCCGGGCGATCCGGTGGCGACGATGACCGCGACCGTCGATGCCGCGGCCGAGCGGCGCTATCGCTGGCAGGTCGAAGGAATCGATGGCACGGGCGATCTGGTCCGCCAGCGTTTCGAACAGCTCTCCACCCTCGATGCCAATGACGGCGAGCCCGCCAACGCCGCGCAGCTCGATCGCCGGGCACGCGAAGATTCCGCCCTGCTGACCAACCTGCTGCGCGGGGCGGGCTATTATGATGCGCAGGTCACGACCCGGATCGAGCCGGGCGACCAGCCGATGGTCGTTCTGGAGGCGGTGCCCGGCAATCTCTATCGCTTTGCGGGCGTGACGCTGAATGGGGTGAAGGCGGCAGGGGACAAGGCTGCCCCTCTGGAAAAGGCGTTCGGGATCAAGCCGGGTGATCCGGTCGATGCCGACAATATCGTCGCGGGCGAGGCGCGGTTGAAGAGCGTGGTGGGCGAGGAGGGCTTTCCCTTCGCCAAGGTCGGCGATCCGCAGATCGTGGTCGACCGTGCCGCGCGCACCGCGACGCTGGACCTGTCGGTCGATCCTGGCTCGTCGCGCCGCTATGGTCGGATCGTCATGGCGAACGAGAAGTTGTTCGACGCCAAGCATGTGCAGGAAATCGCCCGGTTTTCGCCCGGCCAGCCCTATGATTCCGCCGGGCCGGACGATCTTCGCCGCGCGCTGGTGCAGACCGGGCTCGTCTCGTCGGTCGAGGTCAAGCCGGTGCCCGGCGATACGCCCGAGACGGTGAACATCGCCGTTGCGCTGGAGCCCGCGCCGCCGCACACCATCGCGGGCGAGCTGGGTTACGGCACCGGCGAGGGGGCGAGCGCGACGATCAACTGGACCGACCGCAATCTGTTTCCGCCCGAAGGCGCGCTGACCCTCCGCAGCGTGCTCGGCACTCGCGAGCAGCTGGGCGCGATCGTCTTTCGTCGCAACAATTTCCAGGGCCGCGACCGGGTACTGACCGCGCAATTCTCGGCCGCGCATATCCTGCGCGACGCTTATGAGGCCAAGACGTTGTCGCTATCGGGCGGGCTGGAGCGCCAGACGAACATCTTCTTCCAGAAGACCTGGACCTGGTCGCTGGGCGCGGAGCTGCTGACCTCGGACGAGCGCGACGTGATCGAGAGTACCGGCCAGCCGCGCCGTCGCACCTTCTTCATCGGCGCCCTGCCGACCAGCCTGAATTACGACGGCTCGGACGATCTGCTGAATCCGACGCGCGGCTTCCGGCTGGGCGGGCGGATCAGCCCGGAAGTGTCGCTGCAGGGCAGCGTGTTCGGCTATACCCGGACGCAGGTCGACGCCAGCCTCTACCATCCCTTTGGCGACCGGGTAGTGCTGGCGGCGCGGACGCGGCTGGGGACGATCCTGGGCGCGCCGCGCGACCAGATTGCGCCGTCGCGGCGTTTCTATGCGGGCGGCGGCGCCTCGGTGCGCGGCTATGGCTTCCAGGCGATCGGTCCGCGCGACGCCAACAACGATCCGATCGGCGGGCGCAGTCTGGCCGAATTCTCGATCGAGGCGCGGGTCAAGGCGTTCGGCCATTTCGGCGTCGTGCCCTTTCTGGATGCAGGCAACATCTCCACCTCGCCGCTGCCGCGCCTGACCGGCCTGCGGTTCGGCACCGGGCTGGGCGTGCGCTATTATTCCAATTTCGGGCCGATCCGCCTGGATGTCGGCACGCCGCTAAACCCGCAAAAGGGGGATAGCCGCGTGGCGGTCTATGTCTCGCTGGGACAGGCCTTTTGAGCGACGAGACGGAAACCCCGCCGCCCGCCCGGCCGCGTTTCCGTTGGGGACGGGTGATCGCGATCGCGGTGGCGGCGCTGATCGGCATCGTGCTGGCCGCCTTGGGTGTCGTCGACACGTCGATCGGCCATCGCTGGGTCGCGGATCGGATCGCGACCATCCGCACCGACATCGGCCTGCGTTTTTCGGTCGGGCGGATCGACGGCTCGCTTTACTCCGATATGCGGCTGGTCGATCTGCGCGTCTACGACCTGGACGGTCTGCTCGTACAAGTGCCGCAGGCACGGCTGGACTGGCGCCCGTGGAACTGGGCACGCGGCACGCTCGACATCCGGCGGGTCGAGGCGGCAAGGGCGACGCTCTTTCATATCCCGCACACCCGGCGGACCGGGCGGAAGACCCCGATACTTCCCGATTTTGACATCCGCATCGACCGGCTGCGGCTCGATCGCCTGGTCCTCGTCCCGCGCGTGCTGGGCCGCGAACGGGTGGCGAAGGTCGACGGGCGTGCGGACATTCGTGACGGTCGGGCGGTCATCGCGCTTGATGGCGCGGTTGCGGGAACCGATCGGCTGCACCTGCGCCTGGATGCCCGGCCCGATCACGATCGTTTCGATCTGGCGGTGGAAGCGCAGGGCGGGAGCGACGGCGTGCTCGCCAAGGCGGTGGGCGTCCGCGCACCCGTTTTGCTCAGCGTCGCGGGGGTAGGGCGTTGGTCGCGCTGGGATGGCCTGGCGAACGGCCGGATCGGCGGGCAGCGGGCGGTCGATCTGCGTCTGTCGGCGCGCGCGGGGCGCTATGCGCTGTCGGGACAGGTGGCGCCCTCGCTGGTGCTGCGCGGACGCCTCCAGCGGCTGACCGCGCCGCGGGTCATCGTCGCGGGTCAAGCGGACTTCGCCGCGCGGCGGCTGGACGGCGCGGTGGTGCTGCGCTCGCCCGCGCTGCGGGTGCGAACGCGCGGCGTGGTCGATCTGGGTGCAAACCGGTTCGAGGGGCTGCGCGTCGACGTCCGCCTGCTGCGGCCCGAGGCGCTGTTCCGCAACATGAGCGGACAGGCGATCGCCATGACGCTGCGGCTGAACGGCGCGTTCGACCGGGCGGCGTTCGACTATCGACTGGCGGCGACCCGCTTCGCCTTCGATCGGACGGGGTTCGAGCAGGCGGTCGCGGCAGGCAAGGGACGGTTGCGGGGCGGCTGGCCGCTGACCTTGCCCGTGCGCTTCACCGCGACGCGCGTGACAGGTGTGGGCGAGGCGGCGGGGGGTATCTTGCACCGGCTGTCGGCGGCGGGTGATCTGCGCATCACCCCGCGTGAGATTATGGGGCAGGGGCTGGTGCTGCGCTCCGACAAGCTGGCGGGGCGGCTCAACCTGCGCATCGATCTGACCAATGGGCGTTATGACGTCGGGCTGGACGGCGCGCTCCAGCGCTATCTCATCCCAGGTCTCGGCATCGTCGATGTAAAGTCGCGGCTGACTGCCGTGCCCGGCCCGGACGGCCATGGCACGCGCGTCGTCGGGCGCGGCGAGGCGCAGGTCCGGCGGCTCGACAATGCGTTCTTGCGCTCGCTGGCGGGCGGATTGCCGCATCTGACCACCGACCTGGAGCGGGGCACGGACGGCGTCTTCCACTTCCACCACCTGGTCCTGACCGGTCCCGACATCCGCCTGACCGGCGAAGCGATCCGACGGCGCGACGGCACTTTCCATTTCGTCGGCGGCGGGCGGCAGCGCAGTTATGGCCCGGTCCAGATGGTGCTCGACGGGCGGATCGACAAGCCAACGCTCGACCTGCTGCTCGCCTCGCCCAATGCGGCGATGGGGCTGAGCGATGTGCGCGCGCATCTCGACCCGACCGATCAGGGTTTTGCCTTCCGCGCGGCAGGCGGCTCGCGGCTGGGGCCGTTCCAGGCAAGCGGCGCGATCCTGTTGCCGCGCGGGCAGGATGCGGTGATCCAGATCCAGCCGCTGCTGGTGGCAGGCGCGCGCGCGACCGGCGCGCTCAACGTCGTGCAGGGGGGCTTTGCCGGGCGGCTGGACGTGGGCGGCGGCGGCCTGTCGGGCGAGCTGCTGTTCCGCCCGGTCGGTGAGGTCCAGCGGATCGAGGCGCACCTGGCCGCGCGGCAGGCGCAGATTTCGGGCGTCACCGTCCGACAGGGCCGGGTCGACCTGGTCGCGCTGCTCGATCCCGCCGGGGCCTCGATCGAGGGGACGGCGAATGCGCAAGGGCTGCGGCGCGGCGCGCTCCACATCGCGCAGATGAACGGCACCGCCCGGATGCGCGGCGGCACCGGCGAGGTTCGGGTCGGCATCTCGGGATCGCGGGGTCGGGCCTTTTCGATCCAGACCGTGACGCAGGTTTCGCCCGATCGTTTCTCGACCACCGCGCAAGGCACGCTCGACCGGCGGCCGCTGCAATTGCTGTCGCCCGCCATCGTCACCCGTGACGGCGATGGTTGGGTTCTGGCGCCGACCCGGTTGAGCTTTGCGGGCGGCGAGGCGAAGCTGGCGGGCCGGTTCGATCCCGACGCAACGGAGATACAGGCCAGCCTGACACGGATGCCGCTGGCCGTGCTCGACATCGGCTATCCGGGGTTGGGGCTGGGGGGCACCGCGACCGGCACGCTCACCATCCGGCAGGCGACGGGCGCGCCGACCGGTAAGGCGGACCTGACCATAAGGGGGCTGACCCGTGCGGGTCTGGTCCTGACCTCTCGCCCGATCGACATGGGCGTGGCGGGCGTGCTGTCCGCCGACCGGCTGGGCGTTCGCGCGGTGATGGCGTCGGGGGGCAAGATCATCGGGCGCGGTCAGGCGCTGATCGTTCCAGGCGGCGCGGCGGACTGGGCCAGCCGGATGCAGGCGGGCCGGCTGATCGCGCAGCTGCGTTATGCCGGGCCTGCCGACACGCTGTGGCGACTGACCGGTGTCGAGATGTTCGACCTGTCCGGCCCCGTCGCGATCGGCGCGGACGTGACCGGATCGCTGAGCCAGCCGGTCATCCGGGGTGCGGTGAAGGCCGTCGGCGCGCGGATCGAGAGTGCCACGACCGGCACCGTCCTGACCGATGTGCAGGCAACCGGCCGGTTCGGCGGATCGCGGCTGGTCATCGACCGCTTCGTCGCACAGGCGGGCAAGGATGGCCGGGTCAGCGGCACCGGCCAGTTCGATTTCGCGGGTGGACACGGCGTCGCGCTCGACCTGTCACTCAACGCCAGCAACGCGGTGATGATCGCGCGCGACGACATCGGCGCGACCGTGACGGGGCCGCTGACTTTCCATTCCGATGGCGCGGGCGGCACGATCGGCGGCGATGTGGTGCTCAACCGCAGCCGCTATCGCCTCGGCCGGGCCTCGGCGGCGACCGCGGTGCCGCAGCTCAACATCCGCGAGATCAATATCCCCGGCGGCGGCGAGGAGGACGATGTTCCGCGCAAGCCCTGGACGCTGGCGGTGAAGGCCCATGCGCCGAACGGGCTGATCGTGTCCGGCCTGGGGCTGAACAGTGAATGGTCGGCCGACCTGAAGATCGGCGGCACGCCCGACAATCCTGCGATCACCGGCCAGGCGACGCTGATCCGCGGCGATTACGAATTTGCGGGCCGCGAGTTCGATCTGGCGCGCGGCATCATCCGCTTCGGCGGAGAGGTGCCCGCCAACCCCGCGCTCGATATCGCCGCCAACGCGAATGTGCAGGGGCTGAGCGCCACGATTCGCGTCACCGGCACCGCGCTGAAGCCCGAGATCGGCTTTTCCAGCACGCCCGCTCTGCCGAATGACGAACTGCTATCGCGTCTGCTGTTCGGCACATCGATCGCCAGCCTGTCCGCGCCCGAGGCGTTGCAACTGGCCGCCGCCGTCGCCGCGCTTCAGGATGGTGGGGGTGGGCTGAACCCGATCAACGCGGTGCGGCGGGCAGCGGGGCTCGACCGGCTTCGCGTGCTGCCCGCCGATGTGCAGATCGGGCGGGCCACCTCGGTCGCGGCGGGCAAATACATCACGCGGCGTTTCTATGCCGAGATCATCACCGACGGGCAGGGCTATTCCGCGACCCAGATCGAGTTCCAGGTGACGCGTTGGCTGTCGCTGTTGTCCAGCATCTCGACCCTGGGGCGGCAGAATGTGAATGTGCGGATATCCAAGGACTATTGAGGCGTTGGCCCGCGCGAACGCGAACTGGAGTAGAGCCATGGAAAAGACCGCCTTTATCGACCGCACCGGCGGGCCAGAGGTCATCCAGTGGCGTGACGAGGAACTGCCGCCGCCCGCCAAGGGTGAGGTGCGGATGCGGCATCATGCGGTCGGCCTGAACTATATCGACACCTATCATCGCAACGGGCTTTACCCGATCGACCTGCCCGGCAAGCTGGGCTCGGAAGCGGCGGGCGTGGTCGAGGCGGTGGGCGAGGGCGTGACCGACTTTAAGGTCGGCGACCGGGTTGGCGTGTTCGGCCCGGCGCGCGGCGCCTATGCCACGGCGCGCAACATCGCGGCCGATCTGCTCGTGCCGCTGCCCGATCATGTTGATGACCGGACGGCGGCGGCGATCCTGCTGAAAGGCGCGACGACCGCTTTCCTGATCGAGGATTGCGCGAAGGTGCAGACGGGCTGGACCGTTCTTGTCCATGCGGCGGCGGGCGGGGTGGGGCACCTCGCGGTCGGCTGGCTCAAGGCGATCGGTGCGACGGTGATCGCGACCGTCGGGTCCGAGGCCAAGGCGGAGAAGGCGCGCGCGGCCGGGGCCGATCACGTCATCCTCAACCGGACCGAGGATGTCGCCGCCCGCGTGCGCGAGATCACCGGCGGCGCGGGCGTGCCGGTGGTGATTGACGGGGTGGGCAAGGCGACCTGGGAAGCGTCGCTGAACAGCACGGCGCGGCGCGGGCTGGTCGTCAGCTTCGGCAATGCCTCGGGCGCGGTGGATGGCGTCAATCTGGGCATCCTCGCCGCCAAGGGATCGCTGTTCGTCACCCGGCCGACCTTGTTCGACTATGCCGTGACGGCGGAGGAAAAACGCAGCCTGATCGCGCGGGTCTTCGCGATGCTGGAGAAGGGCGCGATCACGCCGGAGATTGGGCAGACCTTCGCGTTGACCGATGCGGCAGAGGCACACCGCGCGATCGAGGCGGGGGAGACGGTCGGAAGCACGGTCCTTATTCCGTGAGGTCATGGCAAGGGATACACGCCGCCCCGAAACCTCGCTAACCTGCCGCCAAATTCCTGCCCCCCGGAGACCAAGATGATCGCGCTCCTGTCTCTTGCCCTGCTGGCCGCCCAGACCGTTCCCGCAACTCCGCCGGCGCCGACGACCACTGAAGCCCCCAAGCCCGTCATGGTCCGCGTCGCGATGCAGACCAGCCTCGGACCCGTGGTGCTCGATCTCGACCGCCCCCATGCGCCGATCACCACCGCCAATTTCCTGCGCTATGTCGACCAGCATCGGCTGGACGGCGTGACCTTCTATCGCACGGTCCGCGTCGCGCCCAATTTCGGCTTCGTCCAGTTTGGCATCCAGAACGAACCCAAGCGCATCCTGCCCCCGATCGCGCATGAGCCGACGACCAAGACCGGCATCAAGCATACCGACGGCACGATCTCAATCGCGCGGCTGGCCCCCGGATCGGCGCGCGGCGACTTCACCATCATGGTCGGCGACCAGCCCTCGCTCGACGCCGATCCGTCCAAGCCCGGCGACAATCTGGGCTATGCCGCTTTCGGCCACGTGGTCGAGGGGATGGACGTGATCCACAAGATCCTCGACCAGCCCGCCGACCCCGCCAAGGGGCCGTTCAAGGGCGAGATGCTGGCCGCGCCGGTCAAGATCCTGTCGGCGAAACGGGTGGCGGTAGCGCAATGACGTGCTGCTGATCGTCGGAACCGTGCGCCTGCCGCCGGAAAATCTGGACGCCGCCCGTCCGGTCATGCGGCGGATGGTCGAGGCCAGCCGCGCCGAGGCGGGATGCCTGGACTATGGCTATGCGGAAGACGTGCTCGAACCCGGCCTCATCCATGTGAAAGAAATGTGGGTCGATCAGTCCGCGCTGGACCGCCATTTCGCCTCGCCGCACATCGCCGAGTGGCGGGCTGCTTGGCCGGAACTGGGCATCTGCGAGCGTCGGCTGGTCGTCTACGAGGTGGGCGAGCCGCGTATGACCTGAATTATGGTTTTAGTCTGTTCGTTTAACGAGTCCCCCGTGCAATGCGCGCTTGTCGCTGCCTGACCTTAAGCGGTACGGCTATGGCGACGAACAGAGCCATGGCACCGAAGAGCAAAGCTGCGTCGAATTGTCGTTGCAGCAGGGCGATGGCAATGGCGCAGGGGATCGCGACGATGGGCGTCAACTTTGTGACCCACCACACTATCGGTCCCCAGCCGGGCCGATCGCTGACCTCTTTACCTACCAGAAGCAGCACCAGCGTGGCGATCAGCTTGGCACCGAGCATGAGGGCGACGACCCAACTCAACAGGTCGATCGGGGCGGAAAAACCGAAGCTGAAAAGCACCTTTCCACTACTTCCAAAAAGAAAGGGGCCTTGCGGCCCCTTTCCCCGTAGTGACATTGCGCAGAGGCTGGATCAGCCGCTGTAATACATGTCATATTCGACCGGGCTGGGGGTCATTTCCCAGCGCATCACTTCCTGCATCTTCAGCTCGATATAGCTCTCGATCTGGTCCTTGGTGAACACGTCGCCCTTCAGCAGGAAGTCGTGGTCGGCGGCCAGCGAGTCGAGCGCTTCGCGCAAGCTACCGCAGACGGTCGGGACCTGGGCCAGTTCGGCGGGCGGCAGGTCGTACAGGTTCTTGTCCATCGCTTCGCCCGGATGGATCTTGTTCTGGATACCGTCGAGACCCGCCATCAGCAGCGCCGCATAGGCGAGATAGGGGTTCGCCAGCGCGTCGGGGAAGCGCACTTCGACGCGCTTCGACTTCGGGCCGGTGCCGTACGGGATGCGGCACGAGGCCGAGCGGTTGCGCGCCGAGTAAGCGAGCAGCACCGGCGCTTCGTAACCCGGCACCAGACGCTTGTACGAGTTGGTGGTCGGATTGGTGAAGGCGTTCACCGCCTTGGCATGCTTGATGATGCCGCCGATGAAGTACAGGCAGGTTTCCGACAGGCCCGCATAGCCGTTGCCGGCGAACAGCGGGGTTTTGCCTTCCCAGATCGAGAAGTGGGTGTGCATGCCCGAGCCGTTATCTTCCTTGATCGGCTTGGGCATGAAGGTCGCGGTCTTGCCGTAAGCATGGGCGACCTGATGCACGACATATTTATAGATCTGCATGCGGTCGGCGGTCTGGGTCAGCGTGCCGAAGGTCAGGCCCAGCTCGTGCTGCGCGGCGGCAACCTCGTGGTGGTGCTTGTCGCAGGGCAGGCCCATTTCGAGCATGGTCGACACCATCTCGCCGCGGATGTCGACGGCCGAGTCGACCGGCGCGACGGGGAAATAGCCGCCCTTGGCGCGCGGGCGGTGGCCCAGATTGCCGCCTTCATACTCACGGCCGGTATTGGTGGGCAACTCGACATCGTCGATCTTGAAATAGGACGACGAATAGTTGGTGTCGAACTGCACGTCGTCGAACATGAAAAATTCGGCTTCCGGTCCGACATAGACGGTGTCGCCGATGCCGGTGGTCTTCACGAACGCCTCGGCGCGCTTGGCGGTCGAGCGCGGATCGCGGGCATAAAGTTCGCCGGTCGACGGCTCGACGATGTCGCAGAACACGATCAGCATCGGGGTGGCCGAGAACGGATCGGTGTAGACGGCGTCGAGGTCGGGCTTGAGAACCATGTCGGACTCGTTGATCGCCTTCCAGCCCTCGATCGACGAGCCGTCGAACATCAGGCCGTCGGTCAATTCGTCTTCACCCAGGATCGACGCGACCATGGTCAGGTGCTGCCACTTGCCCTTGGGATCGGTGAAACGCAGGTCGATCCACTCGATCTCCTCGTCCTTGATCTTCTTCAGGATGTCGCTGGCCGTATTCGCCATGTGCCGTTCTCTCTCTGCTTAGATCCGACACCCGGAGATGACCGGGGCCGGTGAAAAACCTTTAATCGGGCCGGATGTCGGCCCGATGACGTAGAGGGTGGAGTGCCTTAGATCGCCGCGTCGTCGCGTTCGCCCGTGCGGATGCGCAACGCCGTCTCGACCGGGATGACGAAAATCTTGCCGTCGCCGATGCGGCCCGTCTGTGCGGCGGCGGCGATCGCCTCCACCACGCGCTCGGCCAGGCCGTCCTCGACCACCACTTCCAGCTTCACCTTGGGCAGGAAGTCGACGACATATTCGGCGCCACGATACAGCTCGGTATGCCCCTTCTGGCGGCCGAAGCCCTTGGCCTCGGTGACGGTGATGCCGGACACGCCGATTTCGTGCAGCGCTTCCTTCACCTCATCGAGCTTGAAGGGCTTGATGATCGCCTCAATCTTTTTCACGAGCCTGACTGTCCCCGATGGTGTTCGAACCCTCGCCCGACCATGCGCGTCGCATGGATCGTGCCAATTGCTATTCCCTCGTCAAAGGGTAAGAAAATCGTCAGATTTGCGCCTTGAAAATGGGCAAATGCCCGGCCCTTGCCTGATTTTTGGGCAGCGGTCACAGGATGCTGCGAACGGCTTCGGGGGGACGGCCGATGACCACACCCTTGTCGGTTTCGATCAGCGGCCGTTCGATCAGGATGGGGTTGGCAGCCATCGCGTCGAGAACCGTCGTGTCATCCGCCCCGGATAGCGCCTTGGCATCTGCCTCCGCCCTGCGAAGGCCGTCACGCGGGCAGAGGCCGCCCTTCGCGTAAAGCCGCGCCAGTTCCGCGGCGCTTGGCGGTGTCTTGAGATATTCGATCACCGTCACGTCGGCACCCGCGTCGGTCAGCAGGGCCAGCGCCTCGCGCGATTTGGAGCAGCGCGGGTTGTGGAGGATCGTCGCCTTCATCGCCGATGCTTGTGCCATGGGCAGGCAGGAATGTGGAGGGGTAATCCCCGCTTCCGGGCACATAAAAGCCCCCTCCCGGCTGGGGAGGAGGCCTTTTATGTCCATCCCGATCAGGGAGCAGGGCGGTTTACGCGCCCTGCTTGGCCAGCCATTCCTCCAGCCATTTGATCGTGTAGTCGCCCTTAAGGAACTCCGGGTCGTCGAGCAGCGACTGGTGGAGCGGGATGGTGGTCTTCATCCCCTCGATCACGAACTCCTCCAGCGCGCGACGCAGACGGCGCAATGCGCCTTCGCGGGTCGTGCCGTACACGATCAGCTTGGCGATCATGCTGTCGTAATAAGGCGGGACCTTATAGCCCTGGTAGAGCCCGCTATCGACGCGGACATGCATCCCACCCGGTGCGTGATACATCTTCACCGTGCCCGGCGAGGGGGCGAAGGTGCGCGGGTCTTCCGCATTGATGCGGCACTCGATCGCATGACCCCGGAACTGCACATCCTCCTGACGCAGGGTCAGCGGGTGGCCCTCGGCGATGCGGATCTGTTCGCGCACCAGGTCCAGGCCGGTAATCATCTCGGTAACGGGATGCTCGACCTGAAGGCGGGTGTTCATCTCGATGAAATAGAACTCGCCGTCTTCCCACAGGAATTCGATCGTGCCCGCACCGCGATAGCCCATATCGGCCATCGCCTTGGCGACCACGCCGCCCATGCGCGAACGCTCCTCGGCGGTGATGATCGGCGAGGGGGCTTCCTCCAGCACCTTCTGGTGGCGGCGCTGGAGCGAGCAGTCGCGCTCGCCCAGATGGATCGCCTGACCATTGCCGTCGCCGAACACCTGGAACTCGATATGCCGGGGGTTGCCCAGATATTTTTCCATGTAGACGGTGGCATCGCCGAACGCGGCCTTCGCTTCCGAGCCCGCCTGCTGCATCAGCGTTTCGAGCTGGTCCTCGGACGGCACGACCTTCATGCCGCGACCGCCGCCGCCCGATGCCGCCTTGATGAGCACTGGATAGCCGATCTCGGCGGCCAGCGCCTTGGCCTCCTCGATATCCGAAATCGCACCGGCGGAACCGGGCACCAGCGGCAGTCCGAGCGCACCGGCGGTGCGCTTGGCCTCCACCTTGTCGCCCATGATCCGGATATGCTCGGGCTTCGGGCCGACGAAGATCAGACCGTGCGCCTCGACGATCTCGGCGAACTTGGCGTTCTCCGAGAGGAAACCGTAGCCGGGGTGAATGGCATCCGCGCCCGAAATCTCCGCGGCCGAGATGATGTTCGGGATGTTGAGATAGCTGTCACCGGCCGCGGGCGGGCCGATGCACACCGCCTGGTCGGCGAGGCGCACATGCATGGCATCGGCGTCGGCCGTGGAATGCACGGCAACGGTTTCGATCCCCATCTCGTGACAGGCGCGGTGGATGCGAAGCGCGATCTCACCGCGATTGGCGATCAGGAGTTTCTTGATCTGCGCCAAGGCGGATTACTCGACGACGACCAGGGGCTGGTCGAATTCGACCGGCTGGCCGTTCTCGACCAGGACGGCAGTGACGGTGCCCGCCGCCGTCGCGGTGATCGGGTTCATCACCTTCATCGCTTCCACGATCAGCAGCGTGTCGCCGGCGGCGACCTTCTGGCCGATCGACGCGAAGGGCTTGGCACCCGGCTCGGCCGACAGATAGACGGTGCCGACCATCGGCGACTTCACGGCGTTGGCCGATACGGCAGGCGCAGCGGCTTCCGCCGGCGCGGCAGCCGCAATCGGCGCGGTCGCCACCGGGGCGGGTGCGGCAGCGGCGGGCGCCGGGGCATAGGCCATCGGTGCGGCGGGAGCCGCCTTGCGCGCGACGCGGATCTTGCGGTCGCCATGCTCGACCTCGATCTCGGTCAGGGCGGTGGCGTCGAGCAGCTCGGCGAGCTGACGGACGAGGTCGACATCGACCTTCATGGCTTGTTCAGTCTTTTCGGTCATGGAACGCGCTCCTGTCAGAACCGGGCGGCGGCTTCAAGCGCGAGCAGATAGGACTGCGCGCCAAAACCGGCGATTGTGCCTTTTGCGGCACGCCCGATGAAACTCTCATGGCGGAAGGGCTCCCGTGCATGAGGGTTGGATAGATGAACCTCGATCACCGGGGTCGTCACCGACTTGATCGCGTCGTGAATCGCAATCGAGGTGTGGGTAAAACCCCCGGCATTGAGCAGCACGGCTTTCGCTTCGTAAGCCTGGGCCTCGTGAAGCCAGTCGATCAGATGGCCTTCATGGTTGGACTGGCGCATGTCGATCTCCAGGTCGAGCTCCCGCGCGCGATCCTCGAGCATCCCCGCAATATCGTCCAGCGTATCATGACCATAGATATGCGGCTCGCGCATACCCAGCAGGTTCAGGTTCGGCCCGTTGAGGACGTAAACGGTCGCGGGCATCGGCACTCCCATGGTTGCGGCTCGGGGTGGCCGGGCCTAAATCGAGGGCCTTCCTTAACCGCTAACCCCGTCCCGCGTCGAGATTGGGTGGCGACTGCATGGTAAGTGACACGCATATGCCCCATACCGACGGAACCGTGACCATCACCGTGAATGGCGAGCACAAGCGCGTCGCGGCCGGGCTGTCGCTCGCCGATCTGGCGAGCCAGCTGGGGCTGGTGCCCGAAAAGGTGGCGGTCGAGCGCAATCTTGAGGTCGTGCCGCGCTCGACGCTGGCGCAGGTGCAGGTCGAGGATGGCGACGAAATCGAGATCGTTCATTTTGTCGGCGGCGGCGACCATGCGGTGGCGGTCTCGGACGACGATTCGTGGGAAGTGGCGGGGCGGCGTTTCCGTTCGCGCCTGATCGTCGGCACCGGCAAATATAAGGACTTTGCGCAGAATGCGGCGGCGGTCGAGGCGGCCGGGGCGGAGATCGTCACGGTCGCGGTCCGCCGCGTCAATGTGTCGGATCGCAATGTGCCGATGCTGACCGACTATATCGACCCCAAGAAGATCACCTATCTGCCCAACACGGCAGGCTGCTTCACCGCCGAGGATGCGATCCGCACGCTGCGTCTGGCGCGCGAGGCGGGCGGCTGGGAACTGGTCAAGCTGGAGGTACTGGGTGAGGCGAAGACCCTTTACCCGGATATGTATGAGACGCTGCGCGCCACCGAAATTCTGGCCAAGGAAGGCTTCAAGCCGATGGTCTATTGCGTCGACGACCCAATCGCCGCCAAGCGGCTGGAGGATGTCGGCGCGGTCGCGATCATGCCGCTAGGCGCCCCGATCGGATCAGGCTTGGGCATCCAGAACAAGGTGACGATTCGTCTGATCGTCGAGGGCGCCAAGGTGCCGGTGCTGGTCGATGCGGGCGTCGGCACCGCGTCCGAGGCGGCCGTCGCGATGGAGCTGGGCTGTGACGGTGTGCTGATGAACACCGCTATTGCCGAGGCCAAGGACCCGGTGCTGATGGCCCGCGCGATGAAGGCGGGGGTCGAGGCGGGCCGAATGGCCTACCGGGCCGGGCGCATGGGAATGCGGCGCTACGCCGACCCGTCGAGCCCGCTGGCCGGGCTCATCTGACTTTAATTTCACGGAACTTGCCGCGTAACAAACCGTTGTGTTTCCGAGTGTTCAACGGGATTTGTCAATCCCCAGTAAATGGAGGCCTCAATGGGTGAGCTGACCGACAAGATCAAGGGCAACGTCAACGAAATGGTTGGCAAGGCCAAGGAAGCCTTGGGTGATCACAACCGCGACGCCGACATGAAAGCGGAAGGACAGGCCCAGCAGGTCGAGGGCAAGGGCCAGCAGCTGAAGGGTTCGGTCAAGGGTGCCCTTGGCGACAACATCTGAACATGCTAGTCGTTTTCTGACTAAAGCAATCAGCAACGACCTCGCCGCCCCGGTTATGCCGGGGCGGTTTTCTTTTGCCTTGCGTCAATGGGCAGCATCATCGCTTTTGCTATGGTAGCGCTATTGGGGCGATCGGCGCGGTCAATGTGTCTGCGATATTCGCCCACTTGGGGAAGACTTAGCGTCCCGCGATTCGCGACAGGGTCGTGGCGGGGGTGATGACCTCTATGTCCGTCTTCAGATGCAACAGTCTTACCCCCGTCTCCGCCATGGCGCGGGATAGGGCGGGGGCGAAATCCTCGGTACGCGTCACCGTCTCGCTCCAGCAGCCATAGGCGCGGGCGAGGGCGGCAAAATTGGGGTTGGCAAGCGCGGTCCCCGCCACCCGGCCTGGATATTCCCGCTCCTGATGCATCCGAATCGTGCCATAGCCGCCATTGTCGATCACGATCACCAGCATCGATGCGCCGTGCTGGACGGCGGTGGCCAGTTCCTGTCCGTTCATCAGGAAGCATCCGTCGCCCGCCAGCGCGACGACCATGCGATGGGGATGGCGCAGCGCGGCGGCGGTGGCGGCGGGCACGCCATAGCCCATCGCGCCGCAGGTCGGGGCAAGTTGGCACCCCGGTTCGTAGCGCCAGTAACGGTGCCACCATCCCGAATAATTGCCCGCACCGTTGCAGAGGATCGTCGCGGCGGGCAGCGTCTGGCGCATCGCTTCGACGCATTGTCCCAGATCCAACGTCACGCCGTCGCGGGGGGACGGCTCGGACCAGGCAAGATATTCGCCATGCGCTTGCGCGCCGGAGGGGTGTGGCCGGCCGCGTTCGGTCGCCATCAGCTCCAGCATGGCGACGGCCTCCGCCACGTCGCAGCAGAGCGCCAGATCCGTCCGATAGACGCTATGAAGCTCGTCGGGATCGGGATGAACGTGAATCAGCGTCTGGCCGGGATGGTCGGGCGTAATGACGGTATATCCATCGGTCGTCGCTTCCCCCAGGCGTGCACCCATTACGATCAGCAGATCGGCATGACGCACGCGGGCGACGAGCGCCGGGTTGGGGCCATAGCCCAGATTGCCCGCATAGACCGGACACGTCGCGGAGACCGCATCCTGCCGCCGGAACGCGGCAACCAGCGGCACACCAGCGGCTTCGCCCCATTTTTCGACCAGGGTGATGGTGTCCGCGTCCCAATGCGCGCCGCCGATGATCGCCACCGGACGCTCCGCCTTGCCGATCATGTCATGAACGGTCAGCGCGTCGACGATCGATACGTCCTGCGCAGGCCTTTCGATCCGGGGGCGGGGGGTGCCCTCGACCATGTCGCACAGCATGTCTTCCGGCAGCGCCAGAACCACCGGCCCCGGCCGTCCGCTCATCGCCGTGGCATAGGCGCGGGCGACATATTCCGGGATGCGCGCGGCATCATCGATTCGCGCAGTCCATTTGGCGAGCGGGGCGAACATCGCCTGGAAATCGACCTCCTGAAAGGCTTCGCGGTCGCGCGTGCCCCGGTCGACATCGCCGATGAACAGGATCATCGGCTGCGAATCCTGGCGCGCGACATGCACGCCGATCGCGGCGTTGGTCGCGCCTGGCCCGCGGGTGACGAAGGCGATGCCCGGTCGCCCGGTCAGCTTGCCGTCGGCACAGGCCATGAAGGTCACGCTGCCCTCCTGTCGGCACGTCACCAGGTCGATGGCGGGCGTGTCGTGCAGCGCGTCGAGCACCGCCAGGAAACTCTCCCCCGGCACGGTGAAGATACGGTCGCACCCCTGTTCGAGAAGCGCATCGACAAGCAGGCGTCCGCCGGTTTTCGTGGTCATGGGCCGCAGCCTAGCCGCGGTTCCTTTCAAAGGGCAAACGCCGGGTTGACCCGGCTCCACGCCTCCGCCTAACGCTCATGCAAATCTAGGGAGGACGCCCATGCAGAAGCTTTATCCCGACGCGGCTACCGCGCTCGACGGCCTGCTCCATGACGGCATGACGATCTGCGCCGGTGGCTTCGGCCTGTGCGGTATCCCCGAGCGCTTGATCGATGCGATCGAGGCCGCCGGGGTCAAGGACCTGACCATTGCCAGCAACAATGCCGGGATCGATGGCGTCGGGCTGGGCAAGCTGCTGCGCTCGCACCAGGTCAGGAAAATGATCTCTTCCTATGTCGGCGAGAACAAGGAGTTCGAGCGGCAATATCTGTCGGGCGAGCTGGAGGTCGAGTTCTGTCCGCAGGGCACGCTGGCCGAGCGCTGCCGGGCCGGGGGCGCGGGCATTCCCGGTTTCTATACCAAGACCGGCGTCGGTACGAAGGTGGCCGAGGGCAAGGAAGTGAAGCAGTTCGACGGGGAGGATTATATCCTCGAACGCGGCATCCGCGCCGACCTGTCGATCATCAAGGGGTGGAAGGCCGATGAAGCCGGGAACCTGATTTTCCGCAAGACCGCGCGCAACTTCAACCAGCCGATGGCGACCGCGGGCCGCATCTGCGTGGCCGAGGTCGAGGAAGTGGTGCCGGTCGGCAGCCTCGATCCCGACCAGATTCATCTGCCCGGCATCTATGTGAAGCGGATGATCGTCGGTGCGCCGTACGAAAAGAAGATCGAGTTCCGCACGGTTCGCGAGCGGGCCTGATCTTGGCGGGCGGGGATGCGGAGAGCGCCAGCCCTCCCCCCGACCCCCTCCCGCCTGCGGGAGGGGGAGCATGCTTGGCGAAGGACATGGCTTTGAGAAACTGGCGATTGAAACCGAACGTTTGCCAAGCAACCTCTCCCCTCCCGCAGGCGGGAGGGGTTGGGGGAGGGTGCCCCGGTCCGAGATGGTTGACCACGGTTGCCACGATGACCACCGCCCTGACCCTGTCCGGCTGCGTCGTCGCGGTCGGCAACAACAGTCCCGCATCCCCGCCCGCCGCCGCCACCAACCCCAAGCTCCCCGGGATGCAATATCTCTACGGCTCGGCCGAGGCCGACGCGATCTCGCGCCAGGCCTGGAACGCGCTCGTCACCTACGCCGCCGACCGGGTGCGCCGTCCGCAGGCCGACAGCGTCGTCCTGGCCCAAGGCGCCAGTCTTGAAAACCCGCGCTTCGTGCCTTGCGCGGGCAAGCGTCCGGCGGCGGTTTTCGACGTCGACGAGACGGTCCTCCAGAATCTCGGCTTCGAATATGACGACCTGACCGGCCGCCCCGACCGCGACTTCGCCAGCCGTTGGCGCGCCTGGGAACAGAGCGACGGCCATGCCGTGCTGCCCACGCCCGGTGCGGCGGCAGCGATCGCCGATCTGCGGGCGATGGGTGTGACGGTGATCTTCAACACCAACCGCGACGATCCCACCGGGTCGGCGCGTGTGATCGAGGCGGCGGGGCTCGGCCCGGCGGTGCATGGCGACACGCTGTTCGTGCGCCCCGACACGGGGAGTGGCGACAACAAGGACCCGCGCCGCTGGCAGATTGCGCAACGTTACTGCGTGATCGCAATGGGCGGCGACCAGCTGGGCGATTTCAGCGAGTTGTTCAACACATCTGCTACCGTGGCGCAGCGTCGCACCCGTGCCGATGGCCCGCGCATCGCGGCGCTGTGGGGACGCGGCTGGTTCGTCTTCCCGAACCCCGTTTACGGCAAGGCGCTGAAGGGCAGCCCCGACGACATCTTCCCCGCCGACCGGCGGTGGCATCCGACAGGAGAGTAACCATGGCCTGGACCCGCGATGAAATGGCCGCCCGTGCCGCCAAGGAATTGGAGGACGGCTTCTACGTCAATCTCGGCATCGGCATCCCGACACTCGTTGCCAATCATATTCCGCAAGGGGTTGAGGTTACGCTACAATCCGAAAACGGGATGCTGGGCATCGGGCCGTTTCCTTATGACGACGAAGTCGATCCCGACCTCATCAACGCAGGCAAGCAGACGATCAGCGAGCTGCCGCACTCGGTCTATTTCTCGTCGGCCGACAGCTTCGCGATGATCCGGGGCGGGCATATCGACCTGACGGTGCTCGGCGCGATGGAGGTGTCCGAGGGCGGCGACATCGCCAACTGGATGATCCCCGGCAAGATGATCAAGGGCATGGGCGGCGCGATGGACCTGGTCGCGGGCGTCAAGAAGATCATCGTCGTCATGGAGCACAACGCCAAGGACGGCAGCCCGAAGTTCATCCCCGAATGCACCCTGCCGCTGACCGGGCGCAATGTCGTCGATATGATCGTCACCGATCTGGCGGTGTTCCAGCGGCCCGATCATGACAGCGCGTTCCGCCTCATCGAATGCGCGCCCGGCGTCACCGCCGATGAGGTGGAGGCCAAGACAACGGCGAAATTCGAACGCGGATGACCTATACCCTCGTCACCGCGAACCGGAATTATTCGAGCTGGTCGCTGCGCCCCTGGCTGCTGATGAAGGCATTGGGGATCGCCTTCACCGACCGGATCGAGCCATTCGCGGCGGCGGAGAATTACGAATCGTTCCGGGCCTTCTCGCCGACGGGGCAGGTGCCGGTGCTGCTCGACGGTGAGCGGGCGGTGTGGGATTCGCTGGGCATCGCGCTGTATCTGGCGGAGCGACATCCGGGCGTCTGGCCGGAGGACGGGGCGGCGCGCGCCTGGGCGATGTGCGCGGCGGCGGAAATGCATGGCGGCTTTGCTGCGCTGCGCTCCGAGCGAACGATGAATGTCGGCGTGCGGGCGGATGCGAAGCCGCCATCGGTTCGGCTGGACCGCGACGTCGCGCGGCTGGCGGAACTGTGGGGCGAGGGGCTTTCGCGCTTCGGCGGGCCTTGGCTGGCGGGGAATCGGTTTTCGGCGGTGGACGCCTTCTACGCGCCGGTGGCGTTCCGGGTGCGGACCTATGGCATCGATGTAGGCGCACCGGGGGCGGCCTGGGTCGAGGCGGTCCTGGGGCATCCGGCGATGCTCGATTGGGAGGCGCAGGCACTGGCGGAGACGTGGCGCGACCCGGCGCATGAAATCGAGCTGGCCGAGTGTGGCCGGGTGACCGAGGACTTTCGTGCCAAGGGGTGAGGGGGGCGAACGGCGTGGGGGAGGTGGCTTGCCCAACTTCCGTTCAGCCTGAGCGAAGTCGAAGGCCACGCACATCGCTCGCCTACATGACAAATGCGCCACTCAAGCGAAATAACATTGCGCCCGACCTTTGCGTCGCGCGCCTTTTCGGATAACAGCGCCCCCATCATGGCCCAACGACCCCAGACGCTGTACGAGAAGATCTGGGCCGCGCACGTTGTCGAACGGCGGCCCGATGGCACCTGTCTCATCTATATCGACCGACACCTCGTCCATGAGGTGACGAGCCCGCAGGCGTTCGAGGGGCTCCGCGCGGCGGGGCGCAAGGTGCGGCGTCCGGAGCTGACGCTGGCGGTTCCCGATCATAACCTGCCGACGACGCCGCGTACGGACGCCAACGGCCAATTGCTGCCCATCGCCGACCCGGAAAGCGCGCAGCAACTGGAAGCGCTTCGCCGCAACACCGCCGAGTTCGGCGTCGATTATATCGATGCGACGGCGGCGGCGCAGGGCATCGTCCATGTCGTCGGGCCGGAACAGGGCTTTACCCTGCCAGGCACCACGCTCGTCTGCGGCGACAGCCATACCTCGGCGCACGGGGCGCTGGGCGCGCTGGCCTTCGGCATCGGCACGTCCGAGGTCGAGCATGTGCTGGCGACCCAGACGCTGCTGCTTTCGCCTTCCAAGACGATGGAGGTCCGCGTCGACGGCGTGCTGGGTCACGGCGTATCGGCCAAGGATGTGGTTCTGGCGATCATCGGCAAGATCGGAGCGGCGGGCGGTACCGGCCATGTCATCGAATTTACCGGCAGCGTCATCCGCAATCTGTCGGTCGAGGGTCGCCTGACCATCGCCAACATGTCGATCGAGGGCGGCGCGCGGGCCGGGCTGATCGCGCCGGACGAGACGACCTTCGCCTATCTGAAGGGGCGTCCCATGGCGCCCAAGGGTGAGGACTGGGAGAAGGCGGTCGCCTGGTGGCGGACGCTGCCGACCGATCCGGGGGCGGTGTACGACAAGGTGGTAACGCTCGACGCCGCCGACATCGCGCCCAACCTGACCTGGGGCACCAGCCCCGAGGACGTGGTATCGATCACCGGCGTTGTCCCCGATCCCGACAGCTTCGCCGATCCGTCGAAGCGCGAGGCTGCACGCAAGTCGCTGGATTATATGGGGCTGACCCCCGGCACCGCGATGCAGGACATCAATGTCCAGCATGTCTTCATCGGCAGCTGCACCAACAGCCGGATCGAGGATCTGCGCGCGGCCGCCGCCGTGGCGCGCGACCGCAAGGTGGCCGACGGCGTGCGCGCACTGGTCGTCCCCGGCTCCGGCCTGGTCAAGCGTCAGGCCGAGGCCGAGGGGCTGGATCGCGTGTTCGTGCAGGCGGGCTTCGAGTGGCGCGAGCCCGGCTGTTCGATGTGCCTGGCGATGAACCCCGACAAGGTCCCCGCGGGCGAGCGCTGCGCCTCGACGTCGAACCGCAACTTTGTGGGGCGTCAGGGGCCGGGCGCGCGCACCCATCTGCTGTCCCCCGCCATGGCGGCCGCAGCGGCCGTGACCGGGCGCCTTTTCGACGTTAGAGAGTTGAAAGTCCACGATTTCGATCGTGAAGGCATCTGATAGGGACAATTGGGGACACGCATTATGAAGCACGTATTGGTCATGCTCGTCACCGGCGCCGTTCTATGCGGCGCGGCTGCCTACGCCGCAGGTGTCGCCTCGCGCCCCGCCGTCGCCGAGCAGCGTCCGCAGCGCGCGGGCTGACCCGGACGCTTTTGGAAGACAGGGATGATGGAATGAACCCGGTTACGACCGTCTCGGGCACCGCTTACCCTTGGGGTGCCAAGAATATCGACACGGATGTCATCATCCCGGCGCATTGGCTGAAGACGATCACCCGTGCCGGCCTTGGGCGCGGCGCGTTCGAGACGGTGCGGGCGCAGCCGGGCAACATCTTTGACGATCTCGCCTATGCAGGCGCGCCGATCCTGATCGCGGGCGACAATTTCGGGTGCGGCTCCAGTCGCGAGCACGCGGCATGGGCGCTGGCGGACATGGGCATCCAGGCGGTGATCGCGCCCAGCTTTTCCGACATCTTTTCGGGCAATGCCTTCAAGAATGGCATCGTCCCGGTGGTCCTGCCGCAAGAGGCGGTCGACCGACTGATCGAGGTGGCGAAGGACCAGCCCATCACGGTCGATCTGGAGACGATGACCGTCACGACGCCGTTTCAGGATCGGTTCGCCTTCGAGCTGGACCCGTTTCGTCGCGAATGCCTGATGAAGGGGCTGGACGAAGTCGGCCTGACCCTGGCTCGGGACGAGGCGATCGGCAGTTTCGAGGGCGCGATGGCCGAGGGGCGGCCCTGGATCGCCGGGCGGCAGCGATTGGACGCGGCCACAGCCGGAACCGCTTGAGCCGAGCCGGACGCGCCGCGTTGGAGCGGAGCGATCAGGACGCGATGACGACGATCCCGGCAATGACCGCCCACATCGCGAGTGATCCGATCAGGCCGTTGACGATGCCCAGCATCGGGTCATGTAGACGGTCCGGTGGCATCGGGCGGGGGGTAGGCATGACACTCTCCTAGACTGTCGGTGACGGCCCAAGGGTTCCCAAGGACCATCCCGCTTTGGTTTTCATGATAATTACGCACCGGATGGGGTGCGCGTTCCCACTATTTCACAGCCGGAATGTTTCCGTGGGGCATCTCGCGACACCCGATCGGTACATCGGTTGCGCGCGGGCGCGCCGGCTCCTATCTCGGGCACGTGTTTGGATTGCCTATATGGGTTGGGGGATGGCGGACGGATGACCAGTTTCGACGAACGCAGAAAGGGCTTCGAGGCCAAATTCGTGGCTGACCACGACATGCTGTTCCGCATCACGGCGCGGCGCAACCGGCTGGTCGCGCAATGGGCGGCCGAGCGGATGAAGCTGACGCCCGCCGAAACCGACGCCTATGCGAAGGCGGTGGTGCAGGCCGATTTCGAGGAAGCGGGCGATGAGGATGTCATTCGCAAGCTGCTCGGCGACCTGACCGCCGCCGGGATCAACGTGGACGAGGCCGAAGTCCGCCGCGCCCTTGACGAGAAGCAGGTCGAGGCGCGCCGCCAATTGATGGAGAGCCGCTGACCATGCCGATGGCCGCCGACGATATCGCTGCGATGATCCGCGCCGCCATTCCTGACGCTGATGTCCAGATCACCGATCTGGCCGGGGACGGCGATCACTATGCCGCACACGTCACCGCCGCCAGCTTTGCAGGCATGAGCCGTGTCGCGCGCACCCGTGCCGTCTATGCCGCCCTCGGCGGACGCATGGGGGGCGAGCTTCATGCGCTGCAACTGACCACCGCGGTTACGGCCGCCTGACCCGTTTCCCTGAGGACGAATGATATGACCGATGATGTGAATGCGCGGATCGACGCGCTGGTGAAGGACAATGCCGTCCTGCTGTTCATGAAGGGGACGCCGCTCTTCCCGCAATGCGGCTTTTCCAGCCGGGCGGTGGCGATCCTGAACCATCTGGACGTGCCGTTCGAGAGCGTCGACGTGCTTCAGGACCAGGGCATCCGCCAGGGGATCAAGGCCTATTCAGACTGGCCGACCATCCCCCAGCTCTACGTCAAGGGTGAGTTCGTCGGTGGGTCGGACATCATGATGGAGATGTACGAGAGCGGAGAGCTGGCCGAACTGGTCCAGGATGTCAAGACCGCGTGATGCTACGGAGGGCCGGATGAAAATCCGGCCCTTTTTTATCCTCCCCAGGACGGGGAGGGGGGACCAGCAAAGCTGGTGGAGGGGGATCACCGCTGGGCGAGTCCTATGTGGAAGCCCCCCCTCCGTCATCGCTGGCGCGATGCCACCTCCCCGTGCCGGGGAGGACAAAGACTGGCCATTGACTACGCCTGTAATCGATATATGATTACGCTTGTAGTCAATAAGAGGGCGAGTCGATGGCCGAGCGTATCAGCGATGCCGAACATGCCGTGATGGAGGTCCTGTGGGAGGAGGCTCCGTTGACCGCGCAGGATGTCGCGGAGCGGGTCGACCCGGAACGCGGCTGGAGCACCAACACCGTCAAGACGCTGCTCGGCCGCCTGCTCGCCAAGAGTGCCATCGCGCATGAGGAGCAGGGGCGGCGTTACCTTTACCGCCCGCTGGTCGCGCGCGACGATTATGTGGTGGGCGAGTCCCGCCGCCTGATCGACCGGCTCTTTGGCGGCCGCCTGACCCCGCTGGTCGCGCATCTGGCCGAGCGTGACGAACTTACCGCGCAGGACATTTCCGAGATCGAGGCGCTGCTCAAGGAGCTGAAGGCGTGAGCGGCGCGCAACTCGGCTGGGCGGTGGAGGCGATGATCGCCTCGACACTGCTGATGGCGCTGGTCCTGCTGGTTCGCCGCCATGTCCGCCAGGCTTTCGGACCGCAGATCGCCTATGCGCTCTGGGCGTTGCCGCTGCTTCGCCTGATCCTGCCGCCGCTGCCGCGCGGCCTGTCGGAGCAGGCGACCCCGCCGCTCGCCGCCGCGAGCCAAAGCATTGCCACCTATGTCGTGATGCCGATGGCCGAACAGATGCCCGCGACGCTCGCAGAGCCGAGCCTGTGGCCGATGGTGGAGCAGGGCGTGGCGCTGCTCTGGATCGTCGGGGCTGCGGGCTTTCTCGGTTTCCAGCTATTGCGTCACTGGCGGTTCCGCACGCGCCTGCTCGCAACGGCCGAGGCGCTGGATGCGATCGCGGGGGTTCGCGTCGTCGCCAGCGACGGTGCGCCGGGGCCGCTCGCCTTCGGGATCTGGCGCCGTTATGTCGCCTTCCCGCGCGATTTCGCCGAGCGTTACGATGCCGACGAGCGCGACCTGGCGCTGGCGCATGAGCTGGGCCACCATGCCCGTGGCGACCTGATCGCCAACTGGATCGCGCTCGCGGTGCTGGCGCTCCACTGGTTCAATCCCGTGGCGTGGCGGGCCTTCCACGCGTTCCGTGCCGACCAGGAACTGGCCAATGACGCTCGCGTCCTGAAAGGGCGCAGCCGCGCCGATCGGCATGTCTATGCCTGCGCCATCGTGAAGGCCGCGCATGGCCGCGCCCTGTCGGGCGCCTGTCACCTGCATACCATCGATGATCTGAAAGGGAGGCTGAAGATGTTGACCACTTCTCCGACATCGCGTCGCCAGCTGGCAATGGGGGGCGCGACCGTATCACTGCTCGTGTTGGCGGGGCTGGGGGCGACCGCCTCGGGTACGCCGGCGGCGGCGGCCCTGACGAAGAAGGTCGAGCGGACATTGGGCGTCGACCTGACAAGCACGGTCGCGGTCCTGCCCGCCGTCGCCCAGACGGAGCCTGAAGTGCCCAATTCGCCCGTGGCGGCGTCCGAGCCGACTGCTCCGACCGCGCCAGCCAAGCCAGTGGCTGCGGTCGCCGCGACGGCTCCCGCGACGCCCGCTGTTCCTGCCGCTCCGACCGTTCCACAGGCCGCCGAACCGCCCGCCGCCCCCCAGGCTCCGGCCGTGCCCCGGGTCCGCGTCGTCACCCTGGGCAATGGGCATAAGGTCAAGTTTATCGGCGGCAACGGCATGGTCCCGATGGTCCCCCCGATGGTCCCCATGCCGCCGATCCCGATGATCCAGTCGCGCAGCTGCGGGACGGGCAGCAGCGATACCCGTACCAGCTATACGACCATCGACGGTAAGACCCGGCGGCAGGTCACGGTCATCTGCACCGACCGGATCGAGCATTCCGCCCGCCAGGCCTCGCTCGCCGCGCTCGGTGCCCAGCGCACGGCGCAGGTGAACATGCAGATCGCGCTGGCCAGCATTGAGAGCGCGCGCGCCTCGATCGACCGCGACCGCAACCTGTCCGAAGATGCGCGCCGCGAAGCCCTGAAGGGTCTGGCCGAAGCGACCGCCGAGCTGAAGGCCGAAATGGCAAATCGCGACCGCGACTGAGGCCGTACCGATTTTACCCCAACTCAACCCTCGTGCTCGTCCGACGGGTACGGGGGTTGCTCTTTGTCGGCGGCTTGCCCACATGACTGGCAATGGCTGAGCACCCGACCGGCATTCCGATCCTGCTTGAGCCGCTGGTCACCCGCGTGCTCGCCCCCAATGCTTCGCCCTTCACCTATACGGGCACGCAGAGCCATGTCGTGGGCGATAGCGACGTCGCGGTGATCGATCCCGGCCCCGATGATCCCGCCCATATCGAGGCGCTGACCCGTGCGATCGCCGGGCGACCGGTGGTGGCGATCCTCATCACCCATCACCATCGCGACCATAGCCCGGCCAGCCGTCCCCTTGCCCGCCTGACGGGCGCGCCGGTCATCGGCGCGGCCCCCTTCGCGGCCGATTATGACGGCGGCCGGTCCGACGCTGCGTTCGATCGCGACTATGCCCCCGATCGGATATTGGCAGAGGGCGAGGGGGTGGGCGGCGACGGCTGGACGCTGGGCGCGATCGCCACGCCGGGGCATACGTCCAACCATCTGGCCTTCGAACTGCCCGAGACCAAGGCCCTGTTTTCGGGCGATCATGTCATGGGCTGGTCTACCAGTATCGTCTCGCCGCCGGACGGCGACATGGCCGCCTATATGGCGAGCCTGGAAAAGCTGATGGAGCGCGATGACCGCGTCTATTATCCCGGTCACGGCGAGGCGGTGGACAATCCACAGCGGCTGGTGCGCGGAATGTTGGGCCATCGTAAACAGCGCGAGGGGCAGATCTTACGGCTGCTGGCTGGTGAGGCGCAATCCATCGCGGCGATGACCGCGCGCATGTATGTCGGGCTGAACCCCAAATTGATTCCGGCAGCGGAACGATCGGTGCTGGCGCATCTTTATGACCTTCGGAACCGCGGGCTCGTCCGCGAGGAAGGAGAATCATGGACGACCGCGGCGTGACCCCGCCTATCGAAACGCCGCCGCAACCTCAGGCTCGGTCGCGCGGCGGCGTCGGCCTGTTCCTGACGAAGGTGGCGGGAGCGCTTGTCCTGCTGATCCTGGCGGGGCTGATCGCGATATGGGGTATCCAGCGCTATGTCGCCGATCGCCTGACCCCCGATCCGACGACGATTGCCCGCGCCAGCCTGGACGGCCTGCGCGAACAGAACCGGCTGTCGGCCTTCGCCGCGCGTTATGTCGCGGTCGTCACCTCGCGCCAGTCGCAACTGGGCTTTTCGACCGAGCGGACGCTCATTATGCCAGGCATGGTCCGCTATGAGGTCGATCTGGGCAAGCTGCGGCAACAGGATGTTCGCTGGGATGCGGCGACCCGCGTCCTGTCGGTCACGTTGCCGCCTGTCGAGATTGACGGGCCGCAGGTCGATCTGTCGGCGATCCGGGAATATGGTTCGGGCGGACTGCTCACCACCTTCACCGATGCCGAGCAAAGGCTGGACGCCGCCAACCGGACCGCGGGGCAGGTCGAGCTGATGCGACAGGCCCGCGCGCCCGCACCGATGAAGCTGGCGCGCGACGCGACCCGGCGTGCGGTCGAGCGCAGCTTCGCCATGCCGCTGCGGGCGGCGGGCGTCGAGGCCAGCGTGAAGGTTCGCTTTTCCGACGAGCCATCCAGTGACGAACGCTGGGATACGACTCGCACGGTGCAAGAGGTTCTGAGCAACGCCGGTTGATGTGCCCGATTGTCGGCGCACGACGCAGCGCCTAGGGGGAATGCCATGACCATCCAGACGAATCTGACGGGCCTCGACCTGCGCGCCGAGATCGACCGGCTCCGCAAGGAACGTAACGCCGTCATCCTCGCCCATTATTATCAGAAGCCCGAGATTCAGGATCTGGCCGATTTCGTCGGCGACAGCCTGGACCTCAGCCGCAAGGCGCAGGCGACCGACGCGGACGTCATCGCCTTTTGCGGCGTGCGCTTCATGGCCGAGACGGCGAAGATCCTGTCGCCGGAAAAGATCGTCGTGTTGCCCGACATGGCCGCAGGATGTAGCCTGGAAGACAGCTGTCCGCCCGACCAGTTCGCCGAGTTCCGCGCGCAGCATCCCGACCACATCGCGCTGACCTATATCAACTGCTCGACCGAGGTGAAGGCGCTGTCCGACATCATCGTCACGTCCTCCTCGGCGGAGCAGATCCTGGCGCAGATCGACCCTGCGCAGAAGATCATCTTCGGCCCCGACCGCAATCTGGGCGGCTACCTTGCGCGCAAGACGGGCCGCGATATGCTGCTCTGGCCGGGCGTGTGCATCGTGCACGAGGCATTCAGCGAGACCGAACTGCTGAAACTGCGCGCCCAGCACCCGGACGCGCCGATCGCGGCGCACCCCGAATGCCCCGCCGTCATTCTGGATCATGCGGATTATGTCGGCTCGACACGTGGTATCCTGGAGTTTGCGCAGACCGTTCCCGGCGACACGCTGATCGTCGCGACCGAGCCGCACATCATCCACCAGATGCAAAAGGCGATGCCGGGCAAGACCTTCATCGGTGCGCCCGGTGCAGACGGCAACTGCAACTGCAATATCTGCCCCTACATGGCGCTGAACACCATGGAGAAGCTGTACCTCGCGCTGCGCGACCTGACGCCGCGCGTCGAGATCGAGGAAGGGCTGCGGCTTCAGGCCAAGAAGAGCCTTGACGCGATGCTGACGCTCGCCAGCGGGACGGTCGGCAAGGGCGATCTGGGTCCGCGCCAGTGACTGAAGGCGTGATAGAAGGGTTCGACCTCAACGGCTTCGTGCAGGCAACGCTGGCCGAGGACTTGGGGCCGGGCGGCGACATCACGTCGGCGGCGGTCATCCCGGAGGATGCGCGCTTCATCGGCACCATGGCCAGCCGCGACGCGATCACCGTCGCCGGGCTGCCCCTTGCCGAGGCGTTCTTCCGGCATCTCGACCCAGAGGTCGTGATCGAACGGCTGGTCGAGGACGGCACGAGCGTTCCGGCGGGCACCGAACTGCTCCGCCTGTCGGGCAAGGCGCGCGCGATGCTGACCGCCGAGCGGTCTGCGCTGAACACCGTTCAGCATCTGTCGGGTATCGCGACGATGACCTCGGCCTATGTCGCGGCGATAGCGGGCACGGGCGCGACGTTGCTCGATACGCGCAAGACCATTCCCGGCCTTCGTCTGGTCGAGAAATACGCCACCCGCATGGGCGGCGCGCAGAACCATCGCATGGGTCTGTGGGACGCAGCGATGATCAAGGACAATCATGTCGCGGTCGCGGGCGGCATCGGCCTGGCCGTCACAGCGGCCAAGGCAGCCGGGATCGCGCGGATCATCGTTGAGGTCGACGCGCTCGACCAGATCGAACCCGCGCTGGCGGCGGGGGCGACTCATTTGCTGCTCGACAATATGAACCCGACGCAATTGGCCGAGGGGGTCGCGCTGGTCGCGGGGCGGGTGCCCACCGAGGCGTCTGGGGGCGTCCGGCTTGATACCATTCGTGGCATCGCGGAATCGGGCGTCACCTATGTCAGCGTGGGGCGCTTGACCCAATCGGCCCCGGCGGCCGATATCGGACTGGATTTCGCGGCTGCCTGAGGCGCGCTTGGGAGGAAAGATCGTGCGACCGAAGTCGGTGATATTGGGCGAGCGGCTATCGTTCCTCGCCATCCTGTTGCTGGTGGTGCTGGCGGTCATCGGCTGGGGCGACACGGTGGCGCAGGCGGGGGTGGCAATCGCTTTCATCGCCAATGGCCTGTTGATCGGCTTGTTCCTGCTCGGCACGCTGTTGACCACCCGGTTCGCCAGCCGGATCGGGCTGGGGCTGTTGGTCGTGCTGACGATCCTGAATCTGCTCGGGTTTCTTTATCAGGTGTCGGTGGGAGCGCTGGCCGAGGGGGTGTTCGGCGTGTTGACCGCAGTGCAGGCGGCCGCGTCGTTGGTCGCGGTGGTGATGTTGATGCGACCCAACGCCCTGGCTTGGTATCGCGCGATGGCGGAGGTGAGCGAAGCATGAAACACGTCGTTATCGGCCTGGCGCTGCTCGCCGCGCCGCAAATTCTGTCGGCACAAACGCTGCAATGCACCGCGCCGAGCGGCCCGCAGTCGATCCGCCCCGATCTGCCCAGCCAGAGCCAGCCGACCCGCATACTGCCGATCGGCGGCTATACGCTGGCCATCACCTGGAGCCCGCAATATTGCCGCGATGCGAAGGGGGACAGCAGCTTTCAGTGCGGCTGGGCCAATCGTTTCGGCTTTACGCTGCATGGGTTGTGGCCGGATGGCGTGGGCAAGGACTGGCCGCAATATTGCCGGCCAACCGCCATTCTCCCGCGGGCGGTGGTCCGCCGCCACATCTGTGCCACCCCCTCGGCGCAGCTGATGCAGCATGAATGGGCCAAGCACGGCACCTGCATGGCGCGGTACAGCCCGGCGAGCTATTTTGAGCGTTCGAACGCGCTCTATTACGGCTTGCGCTTCCCAGACATGGACGGGTTGTCGCGGCGGAATTTGCTGACGGCGGGTGATCTCGCAACCGCCTTTGCGGCGGCTAACCGGGGCATGACCGCCGACATGATGCGCGTCACCGCGACGCGCGAAGGCTGGCTGGACGAAATCTGGATCTGCCTGAACAAGGCGTTCCGACCGACTCGCTGCCCGGCGCATCAGGGCGGATTGTCATCCAATGCCCCGCTGAAAATCTGGCGCGGGTCCCGCTGACCGGGCTTACCCCTCCAGCACCACGCTGGAGGGGTGATGCTTGTCCAGATGCTTGCGGATAATCCGCAGGTTGCGGGTGTTCGAGCGGAACAGAAAATCCGCGGCATCGCCGACCAGCGGCACCAGCCCCAGCAGCGCATCAAAGCCGACATTGCCCATCATCCGCGCCATCTGCAATCGGGATAGGCCCAGGTTGCGCGCTTCCCAGATGATGTAGCTGCCCAGCGCGGCGGCGGCGATGTCGCCGACGATGGGGACCAAGCCCAGCATCACGTCCAGCCCGATCGGCCGGTTGATGCCGGGCACGACGACGACCCGCTCCAGCAGCCGCTCCATCGCCTCGATCCGCTGGCGGCTCGCCGCGATCCCCTTGCCCAGGGGAAGCGCGTCGAAAGTGGCGGGATCGATACGGGATGCTTTGGCCATGCGACTCAATTGGTGTCGGCGCGCAATCGGTTCAATGGATGCCAGGCCCGGGCATTGGTCTGGAACTGACGCAGTCGGGCCGTGGCAAGCGACCAGCGCAGCGGACGTGCGAGCGGGATGAAGGGCGCGTCGGCATTCACCGCGGCATCCGCCGCCGCGATCGCTGCGCTCCGCCCCGCCAGCGTGGGGGCAAGCCGGGCCTGTTCGATTGCGGCCATCGCCGCCTCGCCGCAGGGCGCACAGGCGGTGGCGAGATACCAGCGGGCGCTGTCATAGGGGGCGACCGCGTCGATCAGGCGCAGATCGGCGGGAGCGGAGATCGCCACCCGTTCCGGCGTGATGCCCACCGCGAGTAAGGTCGCGCCGATCTGGCCGTAAAGCAGATTCGCACCTGGCCCCTGCGGCATGGCGATGCGCAGCCGCACCGGCTGGCCCCAGGCGGCGACGCGCGCGCGCGCGGCGCTGCGCCGCTCATCCAGATTCAGCAACGCCCAGCCAGGAATTTGCGGGGGCGCATCCGAATCGAGCGCGTCGGGTAGCAGGCGGTCGGCAGCTTCCCAATTGGGCGCGACCGCCGCCAGCATCGCGGCGCGGTCGAACGCGGCGGATAGCGCTTGACGATTGGCGGCGTCACCCAGGAAACCATCGCGGTTGACGATGCTCAGGCCGAAAAGTCCGGCCGCCGGATCGATCCGGATCGCAGCTTGGCTGATCGGGGCGGAATTGAGCAGCGGCCACGTCTCGAACCGACCGCCCAGCATCAGGTCGGACTGACCTTGCGCGAAACGGAGAATGGCGCGCGCCGGGCTTTCGGCGATCAGACGGACATCCTGCTCCGGCTCGGGCGTGGCGTCGCCCTCGGGCTCGGCGCGACGGGGATCGGGGATGGGGCGTAACAGCGGGGGCGGTCCGGTCCGGACGATGCGGAACGGCCCGGTGCCACGACGCCCCCGGTCGATGATCGCCATTTCGGGCTGGGCGAACAGCTTGAGGAGGTCGGGGCGGGGACGCGAGAGGCGGATCTCGATCACCTGCGGCGTCATCACGACAATCTCGTCGATCGCAGTCAGGAAGGGCGCCAGCGGATTGCCCGAACGCGGCGACACCAAACGACGCAGGATCGGCACGACCTGCTCGGCGGTGACGGGGGAGCCGTCATTCCACTTGGCCTCGCGCAGGCGGAAGATGAAGCTGCCTCCCTCGTCGATGACGATCCAGCGTTCCGCCAAACCCGGCTCGATCTGGCCGTTGGCATCGAACCGGACCAATCCCTGCGCCAGCGCGTCGCGCAGGACACGGTGCGACGTATCGCCATCGGTCGGGGCCGGCACGGTCGCCCGAGTTGCGGCGACGGCGGAGGGGATCGTGCTGACAATCACCGCGCCGTGATCGGTTCGACGCTCACATGCAGTCGCCGCCAGCAGGGCGGCGCCCATCGTGATGGTGCGGACGGCGGGACTCGAACCCGCACTCCAGGGGAAGCCGATTTTAAGTCGGCAGCGTCTACCGGTTTCGCCACGTCCGCGCACCGGCTCACGAAGATACGAGGTTGCCGCGAAGGTCAAGGGTACAGCGGCCGGAAAGCCAGAATCGCCGTGTTCACAGCGCCCGGTGGCGCAGGCCGGATCAGTCGGCTTCGACGTTCAGGCGCGCGCGCATTTCCTTACCGGGTTTGAAATAAGGGACGCGCTTGGCGCAGACATCGACGGTTTCGCCGGTGCGCGGGTTGCGGCCGGTGCGAGCACTGCGCGAGCGGGTCGAAAAGGCGCCAAAGCCGCGGAGTTCGACACGACCGTCGCCCGCCAATCGCTTGGTGATTTCGTCGAAGAAAATCGTGACGATCAGCTCAACCTCGCGCGGGTTCAGACCCGGATTACGCTGACCAATTTTCTGCACCAGTTCCGAACGGATCATCGTCTAGTCCCAAGCTTCAGACCAGCCGCTCCTAACCTGTGTTTCTCGCTGCTGAAAGTATTTTTATTATACGATAAAGTGCGTCGCAGTGTCGTTTGCCCGAAACCGGGACACGTTTCGTGAAAACGTGTCCCGGTCCAGTGACTTACTTCTGAGTGCGCGCCTTCAGCGCTTCGCCCAGAATATCGCCCAGCGAGGCGCCCGAGTCGGACGAACCATACTGAGCCACCGCCTGCTTCTCTTCGGCGATCTGCATCGCCTTGACCGAGAAGGTCGGCTTCTTCGAGCGATCGAAGCCGGTGACCATCGCGTCGAACTTCTGGCCAACCTGGAAGCGCTCGGGGCGCTGCTCGTCACGGTCGCGACCCAGATCGGTGCGCTTGATGAAGCCGGTCGCACCATCGTCGCCCGCCTGGACTTCGAGGCCCGCGTCGCGGACTTCGAGGACGGTCACGGTAACGACCTGGTTCTTGTTCAGGCGATCGCCAGCCGCAGCCACGCCGCCGGCGACGGGGCCGCCGCGCTCGAGCTGCTTCATGCCGAGCGAGATACGCTCCTTCTCGGGGTCGATGTCCAGAACCACGGCCTGAACGACTTCGCCCTTGCGGTGCAGGTTGAGGGCATCCTCACCCGACACGCCCCAGGCGATGTCCGACATGTGGACCATGCCGTCGACATCGTTGTCCAGGCCGATGAACAGGCCGAACTCGGTCGCGTTCTTGACTTCGCCCTCGACGGTCGAGCCGATCGGATGGGCAGCGGCGAACGCTTCCCACGGATTGGCCTGAGCCTGCTTGAGGCCGAGGCTGATACGGCGCTTTTCCTGATCGACTTCCAGGACCACGACATCGACTTCCTGCGAGGTCGACACGATCTTGCCCGGATGGACGTTCTTCTTGGTCCAGGACATTTCCGACACGTGGACCAGGCCTTCGATGCCCGGCTCGAGCTCGACGAACGCACCATATTCGGTGATGTTCGTGACGCGGCCCGACAGCTTGGCGCCGACCGGATACTTGGAACCGGCACCATCCCACGGATCGCTCTCGAGCTGCTTCATGCCGAGCGAGATGCGCTGCGTGTCCTTGTTGATGCGGATGATCTGCACCTTCACGGTGTCGCCGATCGCGATCATCTCCGAAGGATGATTGACGCGCTTGTACGACAGGTCGGTGACGTGCAGCAGGCCGTCGATGCCGCCCAGGTCAACGAACGCACCATAGTCGGTGATGTTCTTGACGACGCCGTCGATGATCTGACCCTCGGCCAGGCTCTGGATCAGGCCCGAACGCTGCTCGGCGCGGGTTTCTTCCAGAACCGCGCGACGCGACACGACGATGTTGCCGCGCTTGCGGTCCATCTTCAGGATCTGGAACGGCTGCGGGATATCCATCAGCGGGGTGACGTCGCGGACGGGGCGGATATCGACCTGCGAGCCGGGCAGGAACGCCACGGCGCCGTTCAGGTCGACGGTGAAGCCACCCTTCACGCGGCCGAAGATCACGCCTTCGACGCGGGCCGACTTCGAGAATTCGAGCTCCAGCTTGTCCCAGGCGGCTTCGCGGCGGGCGCGATCGCGGCTGAGCATCGCTTCGCCGTGCATGTTCTCGACGCGGTCGACATAGACCTCGACCTCGTCACCGACCTTCAGGTCGGCCTTCTGGCCGGGGGCAGCGAATTCGCGGAGGGGCACACGGCCTTCCGACTTCAGACCGACGTCGATGACGGCCATGTCGTTTTCGATCGCGGTGACGGTGCCATGCACGACGCGACCCTCGAAGCTGTCGGCACCGCCGAACATGTCATCGAGCATCGCCGCGAAATCGTCGCGCGTGGGCTGGGGGTTGGTTGCCATAAAAGGGTTAGGTTCCTGATAGTTTTCCGCCTCCGGTCCGGGGCATTCCCGAAACCTTCGACGATGGCCGCGCCGACCCCATGCCGACGCCACCAAGCCCGAAGATGTGGCTGAAACACGGAAAAGCGGCGGTCCGCGACAAATGCGGAAAGGACGCCAAGGGCAAAACCCGGCGTCAGCCTCTCCGCGGAACAGAGTCCGCGAGCGGGAGCGCCTTAGCGGAAAATGGGGTTTTGCGCAAGGTGAGGGACTGGCATCTTCCGCCCCTGCAAGGGGAGGGGGACCAGCGAAGCTGGTGGAGGGGTGTCCCGCTATCGAGAGGCCTACACCCCTCCGTCGCGCTCCGCGCGCCACCTCCCTTAGAGGGGAGGAATATCAGAGACTCCCCTTCGCCGCGACCTGCGCGTCGACGAATTGGATCGCGCGGGCGACGGCGGCTTCGATCGTCAGGCTGGATGTGTCCAGCGCCGCCGCATCTGCCGCCTGGGTGAGGGGGGCGGTCGCCCGACCGCTGTCGCGCGCGTCGCGGGCGCGGATGTCGGCCAGCACCTGCTCGAATGTCGCGGTCGAGCCATTCGCCGCCAACTCGTTATGCCGCCGCCGTGCGCGGACCTGCGGACTGGCTTTCACAAACAGCTTGGCGTCGGCATCCGGGGCGATCACCGTGCCGATGTCGCGTCCGTCGAGGATCGCGCCGCCGGGTTGCTGCGCAAAACGCTTTTGCCGCTGGAGCAGCGCGGACCGGACCAGCGGATGCGCCGAGACGACCGAGGCGAGCTTGCCCGTCTCGTCGTCGCGCAGGGCCGGATCGGCGAGCAGACTGTCGTCGAAACTGCACGCGGCGACCGCATCGGCTTCCCGGGTCGGGTCCAGATGCATATTGCGCACCGTCGCCGCCACCGCGCGATACAGCAGCCCGGTGTCGAGATGCGGCAGGCCGTAGTGCTTGGCGAGCGCACGGGCGATGGTGCCCTTGCCGCTGGCGGCGGGGCCGTCGACGGCAATGATCATGCAAAGGCTCCCAGCTTCTCCAGCGTGTCGAAGAAGACAGGATAGCTGGTCGCGACGGGCGCGGCGTCATCCAGTGTGATGGGATCGCGGGCGTTGAGAGCTGCGATCGTCATGCTCATGGCGATGCGGTGGTCGAGCTGCGTCGCGATGGTTGCGCCGCCGGGGATCGGATCGCCGCCGGTGCCGGTGACGGCCATGCCGTCCTCAAATTCCTCGCAAGCGACGCCGCACGCGCCCAGCGCCTCGGCCATGGCGGTGATGCGGTCCGACTCCTTGACGCGCAACTCCTCCGCGCCGCGCGCGATGGTCGTGCCTTTCGCAAAGGCGGCGGCCACGAACAGCACCGGATACTCGTCGATCATGCTCGGCGTCAGTTCGGGGGGCACCTCGATCGCCGACAAGGGCGCATGGCGGACCCGTAGATCGGCAACCGGCTCGCCGCCGACGATACGCGAATCAAGCTCGGTTATGTCGGCGCCCATCATCTTGAGCGCGGCGATGATGCCGGTGCGGGTCGGGTTCATGCCGACATTGGTGATCGTCACGTCGGCGCCCGGCACGACCGAGCCCGCGGCCAGCCAGAAGGCGGCCGAGGACGGATCGCCGGGTACGACAATATTCTGCGGCTGCAACTCGGCTTCCCCGCTGATCGTGATGATCCGGCCTTCGGGGGAGGGGGTGACGGTCAGCTTGGCGCCGAAACCCGCCAGCATCCGCTCGCTATGGTCGCGGGTCGCGATCGGCTCGATCACCGTCGTCTGGCCCGGCGTATTGAGCCCCGCCAGCAGGATCGCCGACTTCACCTGTGCCGAGGCGACGGGCAGGGTGTAGCGGATCGGCACCGCCGGGCTGATCCCCCGGACCATCAGCGGCAGGCGGCCGCCGGGCGTATCCTGGAACTGCGCGCCCATCTGCGACAGCGGTTCGATGACGCGGCCCATCGGGCGTTTTGAGAGCGATGCGTCGCCGATAAAGGTCGCGGTGATGGGATGGCTGGCGACCAGGCCCATCAACAGCCGCGTCGAGGTGCCTGAATTGCCCATGTCGAGTGCGGTCTCCGGCTGGAGCAGCCCGCCGACGCCGACGCCGTGGATCACCCACACACCGTCATCCTGGCGCACGATGTCGGCACCCATCGCGCGCATCGCGGCGGCGGTGGCGAGCACGTCCTCGCCCTCCAGCAGGCCCCGGACCCGGCTTTCACCGACCGCGAGAGCGGAGAGCATCAGCGAGCGGTGGCTGATCGATTTGTCGCCCGGAACGGCGATGGTACCGCGAAGGGCGGCGGCGGCTCGCACGGTGCGAGGTTGGGGAAGGGTGTGGGCCATAGATGTCGCGGGCTTTTGACAGGGGGCTTGCGCTGTGGCAAGGCGCGCCCACTTTTCGCTCCGGCGGAAAACCCAATCCGAAAGGTATGAACGGCATGATCAAGCCGGAATGGGGCACGAAGCGTACGTGCCCGAAATGCGCGACGCGCTTCTACGACCTCGAAAAGGACGACCCCGTCACCTGCATCAATTGCGGGACGCAGTGGGAGCCCGAGCCCATCCTGAAGTCGAAGCAGCCCCTGCCGTTCGAGCAGGCCAAGCCCGAGAACAAGGAAGCCGACAGCGATCTGGCGGGCGGCGACGACGAGGATCTGGACATCACCGGTGAGGACGAAGAGCCCTCGCCCGACGATGAAGTCGATCTGGGCGGCGACGACGATCTGGGCGTCGAAACGTCCAGCGAGGACGACGAACACTAAGGTGTCCGAAGGGCTCGGCGGGTGCTTGAAAAAAATGCTTGCCGAGCCACGGCGGCCCCGCTAGTGGGCTGCCTCCACAGCGGAACGGGGCCGTAGCTCAGCTGGGAGAGCGCTGCAATGGCATTGCAGAGGTCAGGGGTTCGATCCCCCTCGGCTCCACCATTCCGCCGGAACAGCCGCATTTTCCAATGCGCTGACGGGCCAGTCCGCATCCCGCCGGGCTCGCACCAAAATCGATGGGGCCGTAGCTCAGCTGGGAGAGCGCTGCAATGGCATTGCAGAGGTCAGGGGTTCGATCCCCCTCGGCTCCACCACCCCTTGGATATCGCTGATGCCTTCGCCGCCCGGGTCTTCCCATGGGCGGTTTTCGGCGTTCGAAGCGCGCCGCGCATGACATCGTGAATTCGTCCCGGTGGGGGGAGGGGCCATGGCCCGGTTAACAACGGCACTCTCCCAAAAAAAAGGCCCCGGCTTTCGCCGGAGCCCAGTTTGCCCTGGGGGGATAGGGATCAGGCCGCCGCCAGTCGCCGTTGCATCTGGTGGACCGGATTGCGCGGATCGCCCGTCACATCGCTCAGGCGGAAGCGCGCGACCTCGCGGGCCAGCGTCTCGGCCTCCTGGGCCAGGGTACGGGCCGCCTCGCTGGCCTGTTCGACCATGGCGGAGTTGCATTGGGTGACGCCGTCCATCTCGGCGACGGCGGTGTTGACCTGTTGCAGGCCGATCGACTGCTGGCTGGCCGAGGCGGCGATCTGCGACACCTGATTGCTGATCTCGCCGATCCGGCCGATGATCCGCTGAAGCGCTTCGCCCGCCTCGTTGACCAGTTCGACACCCGCGCCGATCTGGTTCGAGGAAGAAAGGATGCGCGTCTTGACGTCCTTGGCCGCCTCCGCCGATCGTTGCGCCAGGGCGCGGACCTCGCTGGCGACGACCGCGAAGCCCTTGCCCGCTTCGCCTGCGCGCGCCGCCTCGACGCCTGCGTTCAGCGCGAGCAGGTTGGTCTGGAACGAGATGCCGTCGATGACGGTGATGATCTCGCTGATTTCGGCCGAGGCGCGTTCGATCCCGCCCATCGCCTCGACGGCGCGGCGGACGATCTGACCCGATTCTTCGGCCTCCTGCCGGGCCTCGCCGACAATCCGATTGGCGCGCGTGGCACCATCGGCCGTCTGGCGAACCGTGGAGGTGATCTGTTGCATCGCGGCGGCGGTTTCCTCCAGCGAGGCCGCCTGTTGCCTGGTACGATCGGACAGATCGTCAGAGGCCTGGCGAATATCGCCCGAGCCGACGCGGATCTGCTCGCCCGATTGGGTTACGACGCCCAACGTGGCGCACATCTGCGCCCGCATCGCCTCGAAACTGTCTGTCAATGCCTGATATTCGGTGGGCAATCCGTCCAGCGAGGCGGTCAGGTCCCCCTTCGCCATCCGGTCGAACACTGCCCCGCAGCGCTCGATCACCGCGCGACGACCGGCCTGCTCGGCCTCGAAATAGGCGGAGAGTGCGATGTCCATATCGATCAGCGACGCCTTGACCAGCGCATTGGCGGCCCGCGCGCGACGGGCGGCACCGAACGGCCAGAGCAGCCGCCCCAGGATCAGCTTGGGCAGAACATGCTCCAGCATCCGGGCATAGCCACTGATGTACCACGTCGGTGCGAGCCCGATCCGCGCATGGACCAGCCCGATATGGGTCGATGAAGCAGCATAATCGTCATTCAGCGGGCCGGAGAACAGCTTGCGCCAATGCTCCATCTGCTTGTCGCGGGCATGATCCATTCGTGCCGGGGACGCGAAAAGACCGCGTATCTGCACGGTGTTGGCGATGTGCCGATACAGTGCCGTCAGCGCGGCCGGCGCATGACGTTCGATAGCCCGCTTGATCGTCGGGAAGGTCGAAAAGCTTCCGGCATTGTAGTTAAACGCGGCTAGCCGCTGCTCAAAATCAATATGTTCCGATCCGCTCACGGCATATCCTCCATGCCCTGAGCTATAGGCAATGAGGGTTAAGAACCCGTGGCGGAACGACTTTTTTTATTGATGCAGCTTATGCCGTGGGAACGAAACCGGGGCCGCCATGCTGGACCCCGGTCCCTGTTTCAGGCGGCCAGACCGTGATGGCGCAGCAGCGCGTCCGGCTCCGGCGGGCGACCGCGAAAGGCGCGAAAATTCTCGGCCGCCGGGCGACTCGCGCCCCGGGCCAGCACTTCGCGACGGAAACGGTCGCCGGCCGTCTGGCTTTCCTCGGCAAAGGCGGCAAAGGCATCCGCCGACAGCAACTCGGCCCAGAGATAGCTGTAGTAGCCCGCCGCATAGCCGCCGGCGAAGATGTGGGCGAAGCTGTGCGGGAAACGATTCCATTCGGGCGGACGAATCACCGCCACCTCGTCGCGCACGCTGTTCAGTACGTCCATCACCCGGCCGCCCTGCGCCGGGTCGTAATCGCGGTGCAGCCGCAGGTCGAAGGTCGCGAACTCGATCTGGCGGAGCAGGAACAACCCCGCCTGGAAGCGCCGCGCCGCCAGCATCTTGGCGAACAGATCGTCGGGCAGCGGCTCGCCCGTTTGGACATGCGCGGACAGCGCGGTCAGTGTGTCGCGGTCCCAGGCGAAATTCTCCATGAACTGGCTCGGCAGTTCGACCGCGTCCCATTCGACGCCCGAAATGCCACCGATCGAGGGCAGGTCGACCTCGGTCAGCAGATGGTGCAGCACATGGCCGAACTCATGCAGCAGCGTCACGACATCCCCATGCGCCAACAGGGCGGGGGTGTCGCCCGTTGCAGGCGGAAAGTTGCAGGTCAGATAGGCGACCGGGCGATGATAGCGGTCGGCATCGCGGAAACGCGGGCGGCACACGTCCATCCAGGCGCCGCCTCGCTTGCCCGCGCGTGCATGAAAGTCACAATAGACGCCAGCGACGATGTCGCCGTTCTCGTCCTGTACGTCATAATAGCGGACATCGGCATTCCATACCGAAACGCCCGTGCGTTCGATCAGGCGAATCCCGTAAAGCCGCTCGATCAGTGCGATCGTACCCTCCATGACGCGGGGCAGCGGGAAATAGGCCCGGATCGCTTCACGATCGACGCCGAAGCGCTCGCGACGCATATGCTCGGCGACATAACCTAGGTCCCAGGGCTCCAGCTTGTCGATCCCGAACGTCTCGGCGGCATAGGCGCTCGCCTCGGCCAGTTCGCGTTCCGCCAAGGGGCGGGCACGGACCGCGAGATCGGACAGAAAGGCCAGCGCTTCGTCCGCCGATTGTGCCATCTTGGTTTCGACCGACCGTGCGGCGGCGTCCTTGAAACCAAGCAGCCGGGCCGCCTCGTGGCGTAGCGCCAGAATGCGGTCAATCCTTGCGCTATTGTCATGGCTGGTATCGGCCGCCTGGTCGGAGGCGCGGGTGGCATATGCCTTGGCGACCCGGGCGCGCAGGTCGCGATTGTCCGCCTGCGTCAGGATCGCCTGAACGCTCGGTTCGCGCAATGTCACCAGCCAGCCGTCCAGTTCCTTTTCGGCGGCATAGGAGGCAAGGATCGCCTTGGCATTGTCGGTCAGTCCCGACAGCAGCGCTTCATCGGTGACATGCTCGCTCCAGGCTTCAGTGGAATCGAGCACGGCATTGCTGAATTCGGTGCTCAGCCGGTTCAGTTCGACGCCGATCTTGCGGAACTGCGTCTTGGCTTGGTCATCCAGCCCGACGCCCGACAGGGCGAAATCCCGTCGCGCCAATTCGACCGCCCGCGCCTCGGTCTGGCTCAGGGGGGCCAGATCGACCCGGTTGAAGGCCGCGAACAGGCGCGGATCCTGGCCCGCCTCCATGCCATATTCGGCCAGCATCGCCTGCGCTTCGGCAAAGGCGGCGCGCAGTTCGGGCGTGTCGGCGACCGAATGAAGATGCCCGGCTGGCGACCAGCCGCGTGCGATCGCGAACCCCGCCCGCTCGCTGGCCAGCACGACATCGGCAAAGTCGCTGGCATTCGATCCGCCGATCCGGTCGGCAGCAGCGCGCGCGTCGGCGATCATGTGCTCGACGGCGGGCACCAGATGCTCGGGGCGGATCGCGGCGAAGTCAGGCAGGTCTGTATCGGCGAGCAGCGGATTGGTGGTCATTCGGCATCCTTGAGCGTTGTCGTTTGGGTCATCTCGGCAGCTTCGATGCGTTCGGCAAGACCCCTTGGGCCAGATGGATGGGGCGATCCTGCCATTATGCGGGCTCCCCTTATGAAACCAAGCGCACGCTAAACCTGTTAACGCTCCCAATTGCATTGCGTGCAATCATCATTGCCGAGGTTGCAATTGCTTCGACCGGTGCTGCGGTGCACAAGGATCGGGCCTTTCAGGCATCCTCTCCTAAAAACTTTCCGGCCGGTCGCAAGACCGGCCTTTTTTTTGGCCCTGACCTCCCCTAGGACGAGGATGCATCGTCAGCCGCCACACAAACAGAATAGACAATCGGGAGCGGACGCCGCCGGAAAGACCGGCACCGGCTGGATGATCGGGTGGGGGTTGAGCGATTCGGGCGCTCCCCCCGCTTTCCGCTATCGATATCCTTGCAAAGGGTAGCGTCGCTGTCCCGATTTGCCTATCTGGCGGCTTTCACGGCGTTTCGGCGAAGCCTCAATTGGTGCGGAGCGCGTCAGCCGGGGAGCGCCCATGATCCAGCGCCTGTTTTCCGTCTTCGAACCCTTCATCCTCAGCCTGCTGGCGACGGTAACGGTCGCGACTGTTTTGCCCGCCCGGGGCGGCTTTGCCGTTTTCGCGGGGTATATGGCCGATGCGGGTATCGTGCTGCTCTTCTTCCTGCACGGCGCGAAGCTCTCGCGCGAGGCGATCTGGACGGGCCTGCGCAACTGGCCATTGCATCTGGCGGTGCTGGCATCGACCTTCATCCTCTTCCCTCTCCTGGGATTGGGCATGGCGAGGCTGCCGGGCGTGGACCCCTCCTTGGCGATGGGCATCCTGTTCCTGACGCTGCTACCGTCGACGGTGCAGTCCTCCATCGCCTTCACCGCGATCGCGCGCGGCAACGTCGCGGCGGCGATTTGCAGCGCGTCTTTTTCCAACCTGCTTGGCATTCTTGTCACGCCAGCGCTGGTCGCGTTGCTGATGAAGGTAGAGGGCGGGGCAGGGGTGTCGCTGGTCTCGGTAGAAGGCATCCTGTTGCAACTGCTCGCGCCGTTCGTCGCGGGCCATCTGCTGCGGCCATGGATCGGCGGCTTTGTAGGGCGGCATAAGAGCCTGTTGACCGTCGTCGATCGCGGTTCGATCCTGCTCGTCGTCTACACGGCGTTCGGCGCCGCAGTGGTCGAGGGGCTGTGGACCCGCGTCTCGCCGGGCGACCTGGGGCGGTTGTTCCTGCTATGCCTGTTGCTGCTCGGCGTGATCCTAGCGGCGACCTATATGATCGCCCGCGTGATGCGGCTGTCGCCCGAGGACGCGATCGTCCTGCAATTCTGCGGATCGAAGAAGAGCCTGGCATCCGGCGTTCCCATGGCGGGGGTGTTGTTCCCGGCGGCGCAGGTCGGTGTGATCCTGCTGCCGGTCATGCTGTTCCACCAGATCCAGCTCATCGCCTGCGCCATGCTGGCGCGCCATTACGGGGAGCGGTCGGCAGCGGAGAGCGCAGAGGTGTAGGGAAGGAATGTTACGTTCGTGCGCAACAAAAAAGGCATTGGTATGAAAAATGTTGTTGACGTGCGGGAGTGGTGGGGCCTAGAGGGGTTTCACCGCAGCGGTGGTCGCCTAGATCGCCGTTTGCAGCTACGACAGATCGGCGCACTTGAGGCCCTGGGAACGGGGTTATGGAGTGTTGCCGGTATTTGTTGTCGGCTCTTTGACATTGTAGGTTAGATGAAGGGACATGCGGGCGGCGGCTTGGCGGTTGTTCGGGGCATTCAAGGTGCCTTGAGATCGTTAATAAGCTTTAAGCCAGTTCGT
>Ga0233425_10000283_pt1 | contig 134395 bp, 131 predicted proteins | sample Watercolumn_Towu_2_FD_181712 | JGI IMG/M metagenome (GOLD analysis project Ga0233425, IMG submission 181712) | Freshwater microbial communities from Lake Towuti, South Sulawesi, Indonesia - Watercolumn_Towuti2014_140_MG | ecosystem: Environmental > Aquatic > Freshwater > Lake | place...
CTACAATCACGAACGCATCCAATTATCCTTAAGAATGCCGCCAGTTAAGTTTAAACAGCTCTACTACCAAAAGAGGCTACTTCCCGTTTAGAAAGATCGGTACTAAAAAAGGGCACTTGACACTTACAATCACACATCGTTTTTGTACTTGTAACAACTTTTAGGTACTCTTATGTTTAAGAAGAAAATTTGAGTTTTTCTTTCAATAATAACGGATTTATTTCACAAAACAGCCGTGTAAAATCCGAAGTTAAATGGAGTTATGTAAAGGAAATTATACAGCGCAAAGACTTTTTTATAATAAAAGGTAATATTCCTGGCGTTTCGTCGGTGTTTTTGCCTAAAAGAGCCTTTATTCGTTCAGAGGACTTAAATGCATTTATTTCGTTAACTAAGGAAAAAAGGCTTCTGAAATAGATTTATACCCACTAAAGTTTTCTACTAACATACTAATAATTCTTAGAAATTAGTATTTTTTAAATCAAGTAACCACAATTATAGTAAGGTTTAGAACGATTTATTGACTACGCAAAACCCTGGTTTTCTTTAAAGAGAGCCTATAGTATAATAGCGGGATGCGGTATGAAATGGATCGGCCCGAAAATACAGGTTTTTCTTCAATAAAAGTTTTTCCCAACTCTGCTGATTTAAAACATTCTCCATGTGATTTGGTTTTACCAAATGGAGAAAGAATTCACGCATACGTGCCGTTGGGTTTTGAAGCCAATGGCGGTCCAGTTTTTGCTCCAAGGAATTTAAAAGTAACAGTTACTCATCTTGAAAGGCAAGGTGAGGCTGTTGAAACGGCGTTAATGAACGTAGTAACTCAGGGAAGGCTTACTAGAGAATTAGTTCCTTATCATACAAGCATGCCTGGATATACGCGTGGAATAAGATTTTTGGACCTTAAAACTAATTGGGTTTATACCATTTCTGGTGTGGGTATGGGAAGAGCAAAAGGATCAGTTGTTGTTTATGAGATACCTAATGTTTTAAACGATCAAGATATTTCACAGTGGATAAAAGAAAATGATCAGGCTCCAAACGCAGAGATGCGTATTGAAAAACACGGAAATGTAACCAAAATCCCAAGTCGTGATCCAATGGGAGCGTATTTTGTTGATCAAATGCTTGAAAAGATTGCGGCAACAAAAAAAGTTGCGGCCTTAGGAATGCATGCTGTGATTCCCAAAGTGATTGCTTGGGGTAAATACGATGATTTATCGTTTCGCGGCCGTGAAGTAGGTTTTTTTATCTATAAAACTCCTTTGGCAATTTTTCCTTCCAGAATTTCCGCACTGACATTATTAGTTCAGGATTATGTTTATGCTCAAGGACGTGAAGATTTGATGCAAAACATCAATTTATTTCATATGTGGGCATATAGAACTGCACAGTGTATTGCGGCCATGGCTCGTTTTGATCTTGTACATAATCAACTGCATCCGGGGAATACTGGATTAATATGCGATCCTGAACAGAAAAACCGGCCGCTTATTACTGACATGGGGACTCTTCAAGGTATTAAAGAACATGAAGAAAGAAGAAAAATCGAAAGTTTACTATTAAAGAACGCAGAGAAAAGAACGCCCAGACAGGAAGCACAAATATGTAATCTTGCCGTATTTATGTGCGAAACATTAAAACACTCTTTAATGGACAGAGGCAGAAAAGGCGAAGAAGAATGTTTATGCAGACTTCTTTCATATATTGCAGAAGGAATTAATTCGCGCGGTTTTAATACTCCATCCGCGTCTGGGTTGGCAGATAGAGAGAGGTGCTATAAAAAGATTTTGGATAAAAGCGATTTGGCAAAAAAATATTTCAAAGAAAGATTATGGTACTTTCTTGCCTATTTTTTTGCAAACGATATGATTTTAAATCTAGATGATTAATTTTTATAAATCAGGGCAATTATTGTTTTCCCTTGTGGCCTTGGAAAATTTTTTCTATAATACAATTGCTTATATGTTTTTATAAGGAGGAATTATGCAAACAGAAGTAGGCGATGTTTTCTCCCTGACGTTTCTTGGCGCTTTTGAAAGCGTACGGGTATACATCCCCAAACTTTTGGCTGGAGTTCTTCTTTTGGTTTTGGGGTTGGTCGTTGCCGGTTTGGCAAAAAGATTAATGTTGGGTCTTTTGAAAGCACTTCGGGTTGGCAAGTTTTTGGTGTCAGTAAAATTAATAAACGAAGAGGGGGAAATCAGGGTTTGGGAAACAATTATTGCCGAATTACTGCGCTGGAGTATAGCCATCCTGTTTCTTGTTCCAACTGCTGAAGTTTGGGGTTTACCAAAAGTTACTGAGATTTTAAACCAGATGCTTTTGTATCTGCCCAATGTTTTTGTGGCGGTGATTGTCGGGCTTGTGGGAACAGTGCTGTCAAATTTGACCTCAGATGTGGTCAAACACGGATCAAAAAGTTTTGGTTCCAACGCAGCAAATTCTCTCTCAACGGTTGCCAGATACGCCATCATGTTTTTTACCGTACTGGTGGTTTTAAACCAATTGGGAGTGGCTGCTGATTTAATCAGAATTTTGTTCACCGGATTTGTGGCAATGCTTGCCCTTGCCGGCGGTTTGGCTTTCGGTTTGGGCGGACAGGATTTTGCCAAGAGTATTTTGAAAGAGTTGAAAGAAAAGCTGGATAAGTAATGAAACTAACTAACGACACTAATTTATATGCCCTCGTCGTCTAGCGGCCTAGGACAGTTGGTTTTCATCCAACAAATCAGGGGTTCAAATCCCCTCGAGGGCACTTTTTATTTATAATGAAAATTTCGCAAAGACTTCGCGATCTGTTTGTCAAAGATCAGATAAATGTATTATCTCTGGTTTATGTTGGCGCCATTATACTTCTGATGCTGATAAACAACATTTCCTATACTCCTGATAGAATTTTTTTAATACTTGCTTTTTTCGCGATAATTCTTGGCAGGGGGAAAATATTTTTGAGGGATTGGATTCCATTTTTGACCCTTTTTTTGGGCTATGAAATCATGAGGGGATTTGCGGATATTTTTCATCGGGCATCGTATAATTTTCTTATCAACAGCGAAAAAATATTAACCGGAACAATTCCCACGATTGAATTGCAGAAAATTCTTTATAAGCCCGGCGTTGTTTCCTGGTATGATAATTTTGGCGTTTTATTGTATTTTACGCATTTTGTCAATCCGCTTTTGATAGCATTTGTTTTGTGGCTTAAAAATAGGAAATTATATTTTAAATTTATAACAGGGCTTCTTCTTCTTTCATATCTTTCTTTTGTAATTTTTATCCTTTTTCCAACTGTTCCGCCATGGATGGCCGCCCGGGATGGATATTTGCCGCACGTAGACAAAATAATTGATCAAACTCTAGTGAAAAATAATATTAATTATTCCATTTCCTTTTTTTATAAGAATCTCAACCCCAATCCGGTTGCCGCATTTCCGTCGCTTCATGCGGCTTTTCCTTGGTTTATTACGCTTGTTCTGGCCCAAATCAGTCCTTTTTTAACATTAATTTTTTTTGCTGTTTCCCTGCTGATTGGTTTTTTTATTGTTTATCTGGGTGAACACTACGTTGTGGATGCTCTGTTTGGTGTAGTGATGGCAACGGTTGTATACGGCGCGGTTTATCACTATAAAAAAATTATTAATTTGGCAAAAATAAAGAATTTTATTCTCTTCTTTTTGGTAAGCGCAGTATTTATAACCAATATTCTCATTTTGATTGGAGCAAAGGAAAATTTAGGTTTTGGCAATATTTACGTTGCTGTTTTTGGTTTGATTTTATTCGTTCTTGGGATTGTCATATGGTTTCTTGGTTATGCAACGTTGGGATCATCGTTTTCTCTATTGCCGCGCGCCAAAAAAATCGTTAAAAACGGGATTTATGGATATTTAAAACACCCAATCTACACAGGTATGATTTTTTCTTTCGCGGGACTATCTATTGCCAAGGGCACATGGTTGGGTTTTTTCTTTACGGTTTTGGTTACCGGGACTTTAAACTACTTCCGGGCAAAACATGAAGAAAAAATTTTAAATGAAAAATTTGGATAATAATTTGGATATGGAAAAACCGCTGTATTACTATATTAAAGATTATAAAAAGACTAAGGTTATACGGATAAAAAATTTGCGTACAGGATTAACCATATTGGCCTTTGGTTTTGTAATCGGCTTTCTTCTGACAAATTACAGTTTCAACGCGAACCATTTGGGTACAGGCTCAACCCGGGCTTTGGAGAACAGCAGTAATTTAAAACAAAATTTAATCAGTGGACAAAAAATACACGAGGATTTAATCATTAATACTCCCAGCCCGACATTGGCGGCAATTGCGACTCCGATTTCCACACCCGCCATAGTCGAGGAAACGCCAAGTCTTTCTTCTCCAAAAAAGATCAGACCATATTACAAAATTGCCTTTTTAGGCGATTCGATGGTTGACACATTTGGAAAAGGATATCCGACTTTGGCCGGAAAATTGGTTGTACTTTTTCCCCAATCAAAATTTGATATTTTAAACTATGGAGTGGGCGCGGCTGATATGGTTTCCGGTTTGTCCCGTTTGACCAATAACTATGTTTATTTGAATGAAAATATTCCGTCGCTTCTGTCGCAAAACCCGGATATAATTTTTGTTGAATCGTTTGCGTATAACCATTGGTCAAAGTCAGAGGAAGATCTTAATAAACAGTGGGTGACCTTGGGGAAAATCGTCGACACCATCAAAAGTCATAGCGGCGCGAAAATCGTTTTTTACAGCACTATCGCACCTAATTCCAAAGTTTATGCAAAAGGTGTAAAAGATATTGGGTGGAATGATTTAGAACGTAAAGAGCAAAGCGAAACGGTGAAAATTTATTTAAATAACCATCTGAATTTTGCAAAAAGCGCGGGAATTCCTTTTATTGATGCGTATCATGCTTCTATTGACGCGTTTGGGGAAGGAAAACTGTTGTATATTAATTCAGGTGATTTACTTCATCCTTCCAATGAAGGCCATGCCCTTGTTGCCTCGATGATTGCCGGATGGATGTTTGAAAACCTATAATACAGACCATGAGATCATTCGTTTTATTTTTTTTTGCCTTTATTTTTTTCCTGTTTCCGAAATTTTCATCCGCGGTCATGGATCCTGTTTTTGTGCCGAACAATAAATTCGGAATACACATACTTTTTCCGGGCGAATTGGAAACTGCGGCCAAGCTTGTTAATTCCAGCGGCGGAGATTGGGGTTATGTGACAATACCTCTGCAAAGCGATGATCGTAATCTGGAAAAGTGGCAGAAATTCATGGATGATGCCAAACAACTTCATTTAATACCAATTATCAGACTGGCAACCTATCCGGTTTCAAATTATTGGCTTAAGCCTACGCTTGACGATGCGGTGGATTTTGCCAACTTTTTAAATTCACTTTCATGGCCCGTCAAAAACCGGTATATCATTCTTTTTAATGAGCCAAATGAGGCAAAAGAATGGGGTTATTCGGTGAAGCCAGATGAATACGCGGAGTTTTCTAATCACGCAATCGATATTTTTAAAACAAGAAATAGCGAATTTTATCTACTGAATGCCGGACTGGACGCTTCGCTTCCCAACAGCGCCCAAAGCATGGATGAATATTTATATATGAAGCTTATGAACAATTCGGTTCCTGGTATTTTTGGGAAATTCGACGGTTTTAACAGCCACAGCTATCCCAATCCGAATTTCAGCTCCCACCCTTTTAATATAGATAGATACGGTATTCATTCATTCGAAAAAGAATTGAATTTTATTCAAAATACTTTTGGTGTTTTTGGAAAAAAAGTGTTTATTACTGAAACTGGTTGGAATAATGAAGTCCTGGACAATGACACGATCTCTATGTATTTTCAAACCGCCTATCGGGATGTTTGGAACAAAGAGTACATTGTGGCTGTGACTCCTTTTCTTCTGTCTGCGGGTGGAGGACCTTTTGCAAAATTTTCCTGGACCAGCCCGTCCTATGAACCGCTTCCGGTTTTTAATAAAATCCAAAAAATAGCAAAAATAAAAGGACAACCAAGTTTGAGTGAAAATCTCAATCCGGCATCAATAAAGATCGAGGAACAATCCAATTGGTCGGCGCAAAAAACAGGAATGTGGAATTCCACATCAAGAAAATGGATAAAAAATATATTGAACTTTCTTACCGGACAATAATAGGTTATGATGTAAAAACAAATGCTGAAAAAAACAGTTTATGTCCTATTGTTAGTAGTCGTAATTTATTTTTTTTTGCGACTGGTCTTCAAAAATTCCACTTCTACGATACAGATAAACAATCGTACGTTAAAGGTTGCGCTGGCAAAAACTACTTCTGAAAAACAAAAAGGACTGGGTGGAGTTTATAAATTGAATGAAAATGAGGGCATGCTTTTTGTCATGGGCCAAAAAAACCGTTATGGTTTTTGGATGAAGGGGATGAAAATACCTATTGATATCATCTGGATTAGTGATAATAAAATTATTGATATTTCCCAAAACATTGATATTGCGCAAGGCGAATTTAAAGTGTATTATCCTACAACTCCTGTTAATTATGTTTTGGAAGTATCAAGCGGTTACTGTAAAAGATATAATATCAGGATAGGAGATGTTGTTGTGGGTCTTAACCAAATATAAATATGATTTATTTTCGTATCATAATATTTCTGTTAAATATTTTGTTTCTTGCCCATTTCCGCAAGATAATAGCTTCAGAAATACAAAAAATAAGTCTTTTAGTGTTCCACAGCAGAGTTTGGGGGATTATTTTTTATAGTATTTTTTTTCTTCCCGGCATATTAATTCATGAGTTGAGCCATTTTTTTGCCGCCCAGCTATTAAATGTGAGAACTGGAAATATCAATATTTTCCCCCAGGAGATCAAAGGCGAAAACGTTTTAATGGGTTCGGTGCAGTCAGAACACACCGATCCGTTCAGAGAAATTCTGATCGGTGCTGCGCCGTTTTTTACAGGCCTGTTTGTTATAAGTTTTATCACTATGATTAATTTTAGTGCAGTCTTTGGCGGCGTCAATAATTCTTGGGAGGCGCTTACGCATTTATCTTTCCTGAACATTTTTTTTCTCTATCTGATCTTTTCTATCGGCAATACGATGTTTATCAGCAAGGAGGATCAGCGCGGACTGTGGTTTCTTCCTCTTATTTTGATTGCTATTGTGAGTTTGATAAGTGCTTTTGAAGTAAAAGTAAATTATATGAAAATTGTTTACGAGATAGACCTATTTTTAAATATTATTAACAAAGCGCTTTTCCTATGCCTTTTTCTGGATGTGGTAAGCCTGATTTTTCTCAAGTTCATTCTTATACTGATAAACGGGCTGACAAAGAGATGTTTGTCTTAAAATTGTTTGTTTTTTAAAATAAAAAAACATAAAAATATGTGTGGTATTTTTGGATACACAGGAACAAAAGACAATGCCAAAGATATAATTCTTGAAGGATTAAAAAAATTGGAGTATCGGGGATATGACAGCTGGGGTGTGATTATTGTCTCTAAACAAAAAACCCTTGCTGTAAAAAAGAAAATCGGCAAAATTGGGCAGGCAAATGTTGAAGATCTCCCCAAAGGAAGAGTAGGCCTTGGACACACAAGATGGGCAACGCACGGCGGTGTTACTGTGCAGAATGCCCATCCGCACACCGATTGCCACAAGAGATTTGCGGTGGTTCACAACGGGATTGTGGAGAATTATGAAAACCTGCGGTTGTCTCTTAAAAAATCACATAAATTTATATCGGAAACAGATACAGAAGTTTTGGCACATTTGATTGAAGAATATGCAGAAACTTATGATTTTCTTGAAGCAGTAAGAAAAGTTTTCATCCTGACAAAGGGCTTAAATGCCATTATTGTTGTTGATAAGGAATCAGGTATTATCATATCCGCAAAAACCGGTTCTCCTGTAGTTCTTGCCAAAAATGCAGACGGCTGTTTTTTGGCTTCGGATAGCGCTTCGCTTTTAAAATACAGCAGGGAGTTATTGTTTCTTGACGATGGTGAGATGGCCGTGATGGATGGAGAAGATATCAAGATTTTTAAAGCCAAAAACGGGAAAAAGTTAAAAACAAATTTTCAAAAAGTCGATTGGGAGCAAACATCGGCAAAACTGGGCAAGTACCAGCATTTCATGCTAAAAGAAATTGAAGAACAGCCGAAAGTTTTAATCAACACGGCAACTAATCTTGTCGGGGAGGCTCAAAAAATCGCGGATTTGATCAGAAATAAAAAAATTATTATTATCGCTTGCGGATCATCATATAATGCTGCCTTATATGCGAAATACTTATTTAAAAGACAAGCGGGGATTGACTGCGAAGTTGTTTATGCGAGCGAAGACTCTTTTTTGAACAATCTCTCTTCGGATTCGATAGTTATCGCGATCAGTCAAAGCGGTGAAACAATTGATATTATTGAATCAGTAAAAAAGATTCAGGCCCAAAAAATTAAATTTATTAGTTTAGTTAATGTTCTGGGTTCTACTCTCTACAGGATAGCTGATGAAAAAGTGTTGCTGGGAGCGGGTTCGGAGATTGGAGTGTGCGCTACAAAAAGTTTTATTGCCCAGGTCGGATTTATCGTACTTCTGTCATATGCTTTGGCCGGGAAAATATCCCTTGGGCAAAAGAAATTACTAGATACCCAAAAAGCAATAGACAATATTATCAATCAAAGCTCAAATATTAAAAAATTGGCTAAAAAATTAAATAAAAACAAAAATCTTTTTGTTCTGGGAAGGGGAGTTTCCTATCCTGCTGCCCTGGAATCTGCTTTAAAAATTAAAGAGGTTTCATATTTGCATGCAGAGGGTTTGGTCGGAGGAGAATTAAAACACGGACCAATTGCCCTTATTGAACAGAATACTTTGTGTATAGTTCTTGTTCTAAGAGATGAAAATTATGATGCCATAATATCAAATGCCGTTGAGCTTAGGGCGCGGGGCGCATATATAATTGGTATTTCTTCTGTGAAAACAAAAAACTTCGATTTTTGGCTTCCAATATCCGATTTGGGTGAGATATCATCCATCCAACAGGTGATTTATTCCCAATACCTTTCCTATTTTCTGGCCGTGGAGAAAAAACTTGATCCTGATAAGCCAAGAAATTTAGCCAAAAGCGTGACTGTTAAATAAGTAGTTTGGCGGCATTGGTATCCAAGAAATAAGTGCAGTCTGGGTGATTCTGTAAAAATGAAGCAGGACAAAGAGGGTTGATGGTTTTTTTAATTGAGTTAAAGACTGCCCTTGCCTTATTTTCTCCTTGGGCCAGAAGAATTATTTTTTTGGCAGACATTATGGTTTTAATTCCCATTGTCAGACCCATAGTCGGATAATTTTTATTGTCAGATGAGTTAATATTGATTGTCTCGTTGGTAAGTGCAGTCTTATGGGTTGATAAATCAGGGTTGGTCCCCGGCTCATTAAAGGCAATATGGCCGTTTTGCCCCAGACCTAAAATCACCAAATCCAATCCGCCTGCTTTTCGAATTTCAGCTTCATATTTTTGGCATTCTTCATTGGGATTATCGCAGGCGCTGTCCAGAATATGAAAATTATCAAGAGGAAGGCTAATCTTATTAAGCAGATTTGTTTTTATATAGGTATAATAACTAAGAGGATCATTTGCCAATTGAGGAAATAAAACATCAAGCATGAAGATAGTAATATTTTTCCAAAGTATTTGATGATTTGGGTTTTTAGTTAGATATGCATACATCGGAATTGCCGTATTTCCGGTTGGAAAACCGATTGTACATTTTTTAGCGCCTATTTTTACAATAATATTATATAATTCTTTGTAGGACCTATCGTAATTATCAATAATCTTATAATCAATCACATGATTTTCCTAGAAAAATAATCATTTATAATATACAAAATGTATGGCTGAACCGCAAGGAATAATCGAATATGTAACCGATGAAATGCAGCCAGAAAAAATTGGCCGCAAGCCGGCAATTTTTGCAATGGATGCTGATGATTTTACGATAGTACCTAAGTTGACAAGCGCTAATCAAATGACAGATATGAGAACTTCTCTTGAAGCACTTTGTGTGACAGGGCACATATTTGCTTTTTTAAGCACCCAAAGAGCCTTAGACTATTGTCTTTCTCCTGAGCATTTGCACAGTTTTTTGTTTCCCCTGCAATGGGAGGTTGATGGTGAGAAATATTATTCTCCTGCAGCTTTTGAAAAAGGTATGGTTTTAGCGCGCCTGGAAAAACACCAAATAAAATATCCAGTTCCAAGCTCTACTATCAAATTTATAGAAAATTTTCGGCCCGGATTTGATTTACGCGCATATTTAGCACCTGAGGCAGAAATCTATGTGTCTAGTGTAAGATCAAAAGTGGTTTTGGCAGTTGAAGAAAAATTTGCAAAATATTTTTTACCACCTGGAAAGGCCTTTCCACTGCTAAGATGGGAGGATGGTAAATTGGTTGAGGCCTCAGTTGAAGTGGGTGAAGGAATGATTGATGCTTTAGGTGTTTCTGATATCAAACAGGCAAAAGAAAAAATTGCAGAAGATATTAGAGAAATACTAACTGAGTTGCAACTGCAAGATCAGGCTGTTGTTAGTGTGGCCGGCGATGTTGATATTTTGCCAAAACTAACAGCCACCACCGGTAAGGCAACGGCGGTTTTGCGCATTGTTGATTTATTAAAACACGATCCGGTTTTTAGTCATTATTTTGGCGTCTTAGACAGCACGCAAACAATTGCCGGTGATAATTCATATGTTGATCTTGCGACTTTAATTGTGGAAAATGCCGGTCTGGGAACTAGATATGTCGTGGCGCCTGACAAGTCAAACGCGTTACTTCTTTTTTTGGCAAAAATGGTGAAGGCAAAGGAAATAAAAGCAGGAGACGGGCAATCCCTACTTCGTGCTTTAAAAGCTATTGGTGACGGCTATCTGGGAGATGAAAGAAGGAATGATCCGCGAATTGCACAAAAACATATCAAATCGGTTTGGAATTTAATCAGATAAAATTTTATAAACGCGCCAGATCAAACATGAACACCAATCAAATTAAATCATTTTTGGAATTCTGCGACAATAATGATATCCGGAAATTTAATGTTTCTGAATTGCATTATTATTTTGGTAAACTTAAAGAAGAATTATTATGGGGTTTAAAAAGAAAAGGACAAAAAAAAACAAACGATGGAGGATTGGAAGCAATTGATACTTTCATCAAACCAGTCATTTTTTCTGATCTCCAAAAAATTCCTTCAGAAACAAAAGTGATTTATGGAGCCTACGCGGGCACGAATTGGATTACGGGTTTGGCATTTAAACACGAAGATAAGGTTGTGGAAGAAAAATTGGTTTCTAAGTCGTTTTCGGACAAAAAGATGAGGAATTTTGCATCCATAGAACACTTTGCAGAAATGGTAGGCGAACAAATAAGAGAAGCGTTGACTATTCTAAATGATTATACGGGAATTGGCACTTTGGCTATTTCTTTTGGATTTCCTCACATTCCTATTAAAACTAAATACGGCAGGGATGCCCAATTAATTCAAGATCATTTGACAAAAAGCTGGTATATCAAAAACGTAAAAGGAATGTTGTTGGGTATTTATGTATTGGAATATCTTAAAAGAAAAAAATTGGGTTTTATAAATAAAATATATTTTGCCAACGACACAACCGCTGTAGCACTTGATGTTACCGCTAAAACTATCTCCGCAAAAGCAAAACAGCTTGTTTCATTGCCTGTGGGTTTTGTGATGGGTACAGGCGATAACGGCAGTGCGGTTTTTAAGAGTTATAAAAACAACAATCTTGTCAATTTGGAAATTGGTTCTGCCAAAAGTTTGGGATCCGACAAGATTTTAGCAAGGATGATTGAATTAAATCTGGTTCCGCAAAAAGAACCAATTATTGAATATTATATGGGCGGGGATTATCTTTTGGCCCGATTGGCTGTCGCAATGGAATTTATTCAAAAAAGAAATTTCACCACGCAAAATTACTATGAAACACTTTTATCCAAAGCCAAGGAGGCCAAAATAACCAGCAAGCTGGCAGGAAGAGAAATCAGTGCCAAGGATTTATCAGAACTTCTGAAAATCAAAGTCAGTTCTGACGATTTGTTTATTCTAAACGAGGTTGCCAAAAGAGTTTTGCTTAAAGGCGCTCAGGTAGCAGCTTTGATGGTCGCTTCTGTTTGTGATTTGGCAGGGTGGGGAAAAGGAATATGCGGCGCTGTTCCGGCTGAAGGAACAGTATTCTGGCATGGCTATGGATTTCAGGAATGCGTCAAGGGAACTTTGAAAGCACTTCTTCCACTCAATAAGCTGACATTTGTTCCCGGCTCCGGAACAAGAGGGATATCAACCGAAGCGATGATACGCGAATATTCTTCATAATTCTTAATAAATGTTATATACTATTTAAAAATAAGGCCGGGTGGCGGAATTGGCAGACGCGCGGGACTTAAAATCCCGTGATAGCAATATCGTGCGGGTTCGATTCCCGCCCTGGCCACTTATATTTTCCAGAAAGGTAGAACGCAGATAGTAAAAAGATCGGGGATTGGCTCAGTTGGTAGAGCGCACGGTTTGGGACCGTGAGGTCGTGAGTTCGAATCTCACATCCCCGACTGATATTTACACACACCACGCCCTTACCAAAAAGATTCGTATGAGAGAATTAGTGGTATTGGTTAATGAGCAAAATGAAGAAATAGGAACCTGTGAAAAAATAAAACTTCACACATCAAACACACCGCTTCACCGCGGATTCTCTGTTTTTATTTTAAGCGATAGCGGAAAAACCTTGATACAAAAGCGCAGTAATAAAAAAAAGACATTCCCTCTTATCTGGTCCAATGCGTGCTGCGGTCATCCCTTGCCAGGGGAAAGTGTAATAGATGCGGCAAAAAGAAGGTTGATGTTCGAACTTGGAATTGCTGCTTGTGATTTAGAAATTGTTCTTCCCGATTTCCGCTATCGGGCAGTGTTTAAGAATGTGATGGAAAATGAAATCTGCCCGGTTCTTGTGGGTTTTTATCACGGAAGCATAAAAATAAATAAGAATGAAGTAGAAAAAACCGAATGGATTTTATGGAGCGAATTTCTCAAAAAAGCAAAATCAAACGATGTTAATTTCTCGTTTTGGTCAAAAAAAGAAGCAATAGAATTGGCTGGAAATAGAACATTTAAAAACCTTCTTAAAAAAATTACAAGTTGATTTATAACATTTATTATAATTATAATCGTTATAAACGACTATTATTAAAAAAATTTGCGGGAGTAGTTCAGCGGTAGAATGTCTCCCTTCCAAGGAGAAGGTCGCCGGTTCGAATCCGGTCTCCCGCTCCCATTTTATCTATTTAATATTATGTTTAAAGGAACAGCGATACTGATTTGGTCTTCAAATCCAGATGAACTTATGAAGTTTTATCGAGATGTTTTGGAGTTAAAACTGGAAGAAAAAACTGATATTTCCGAGAAGAACGGAATTGCATCTGATTATGGTTACATGTTTTTTATCTCTGAAAACAGTGCAAAAGTTTGGATCGGCCATCATTCAGAGGTTAGAGGTATAAGTAAAGAACCCGTGAGAATAATGCATAACCTTTATACGGATGATGTACAAAAATGGTATGAAAAAGTTAAAAACGCACGTTGTACAATTTTGTGTAAGCCTACTAAAACTCCATTCTTTTCTGAAAAGTCACCTTGGTATGTATCAACTTTTCTTGATCCAGAAGGAAATGCCTGGCAATTTATGGGAACATTAAATTCCAAATAAACTATTGATTGATTTGACAGAAACCAGTGATTGTGTAACGATTGAGTGATGATAAAAAAAGTGTTTTTATTATTGGTTTATCCTTTGTTTTGTTTTTCGATGATTTTCCTCTCTTTACATAGTCTTGTTCAAATAAAACCTTCTTCTGTTGATTTTTCAGCAAACGATCAATCGGTTTATAAGCCGTTTCGGATAGAAGGAAACTCTATTTCCTATTCAGCCTTACCGCAAACTTCAGGGAAAATAGACACTTTGATTATTGGAGACGATGCCAGAGCGGAAATATTATACCAATACTTATACAAACGAAAATCTCCGCTTGCTCCTTATGCCGATCAAATTGTCAGAGTGTCTGAAGCCAACGGAATTGATTTTAGGCTGCCGGTAGCTATTGCGGAATGTGAATCAAATTTATGCCAGGAAAATAAATTCCCAGAGAATTCATATAATTGTTGGGGTTACGGTATACATAGCCGTGGGACTTTGAAGTTTGGGTCCTTTGAAGAGGCGATTGATACTGTGATTGCGGGTCTTAAAAAATTTAAAGACAAAGGATATATGACATCAATCGAAAAACTGATGGAATTATATACACCTCCCTCAATAGCTCTGGGCGGGCCTTGGGCAAAATGCGTGACACATTTCATGGATGAACTCAAATAATATCCTATAGTAGAGTTGACTCGGCAGTATTTTTTTGGTATAGTATTTTTATCCTAAAGTGAATTTTTGCTTGCTTTAGGATTTTTTGATGGTATGAAAAACATATTTTTGATACGATTGAAGAAATTATTGATCGCCGCCGTCATTATTTATTCGGTCTCGCAACAGGGATATTTGTCTATTTTTGGCAATACTTATGAGGAAAATCAGTCTGTTACAGCTGACTATCGCGTCTTAAAACTCAATAATCTGTTAAAAAAATATGATTCCCCTTTGGTGCCATACGCATCATATTTTATAAATGAGGCTGATATACATAAAATTGATTGGAAGTTAATACCGGCAATTACAGGCGTGGAATCTTCATTTGGCATATATATTCCTATGAATTCTTTTAATGCCTATGGTTGGAATGGCGGAAATACAAAATTTTCCGATTGGATAACATCAATCAGTATTGTCACAAAATCACTTGCCAAAAATTATATTGCCAAAGGAGCTATAACCGTCGACCAGATCGCTCCCATATATAATCCGGTTACGCCGGGTGCGTGGAGCACGCATGTGAAATATTTTATGAACGAGCTTGAGAAAACACCTCCGTTTATCAATGAAGTTTTAAACCTGCCTGTAGAGATATAATTCCCAAGACAATTTATACTTATTGCAAGTGATTGTTATATACTAATATGGTGGAAGCCTTTTAATAAAACCTCCCGGGCCGAAGTGGCGGAATTGGTATACGCGCACGGTTTAGGACCGTGTCCCAAAAGGATGAGGGTTCAAGTCCCTCCTTCGGCACCAAACAATATATATGTTTTATGTTTGAAATTCTTAATAATCTTTTTACGCAAATTGCCTATCAGCCATTTTTTAATCTTTTGGTTTTGATCTATTACGGGCTTGAGAAGGTCATTCTCCGCGCCGATATGGGAATGGCTGTGGTTTTTTTTACAATCGTCTTCAGGATTATTATTCTTCCTTTGTCTTTGAGCACCAATCAGACAACTGCCGAAAAAGAGGAAATGATGGATAAATTAAAGCTGATTGAAACACAATATAAAAATGATCCAGTGAAACGAAAAATGGAATCAAAAAAAATCTTCCGGAGCAATAAAAGGGTAATATTTGCAGAGTTTTTCGATGTTTCTCTTCAGGTGTTAATCGCGCTTATGCTGTATCGCATTTTTTCTACGGGTTTGGAAGGCGCGGATTTCCATTTGCTTTATCCTGGAATAAATCAACCATCTCAGCCGTTTAATTTGATTTTTTTAGGCGTTTATGACTTGTCGAAGCCTAATTTCTTACTTAATTTGATAAATAGTGTAGTGATTTTTATTGCCGAAGCTGTCAATATCGCGAATCAGCAAAGGTTGATTACCAGAGAAGATAAAATGGCTTTATTTGTTTTTCCCATAATTGCTTTTTTCTTTTTTGCCTATATGCCGGCCGGAAAAAAGTTATTTGTTATTACCACGCTTTTATTTTCTATTGCCATTATGGTTGTGCAAATACTGTCATTTTGGTATCATAGATTGTCGAACAAGTTGTCTAGTGTTTTTTACAGCAAGGTCAAAAAGGAAAAATAATTTATGGCAGAGTTGGATAAATTGCTTGTTTCTTTCATGGTTGATGAAGTGGTGGGCGGTTTTTTTATTTCTGTGCCGCCCGGCCATATAGCCTGTCTTTATGATCGAGGAAGAGGAGTTTTAAAAAAAGTTTGGGGTCCAGGACTGCATCTCAAAATTCCGTTTTGGCAAGTAGCCAAACTTTTTAACGCCCAGGTTGTTGAATACACTATCAGGCATGGATTTGATTTGTCTCACAAGGAGGCTTTAGGTGACGAACCTCTTAACACTGTGACAAGCGACAATAAGGTTTTGGTTATTGAGGGCTCAATTTTATTCCATATTGATAAAAACAACGCGCCTTCTTTGTGGGAAAACATTGGAGATAATTTTGTTTCAAAAGTGGTGAGACCGGTATCACGCAGTAAAATAAGAATTGTGATTGCTGAAACTACCAGTTCTGATATTAAAAACAAAAGGCCGATGATTGAAGTAAAAATCAAAGAAGAGTTGAATATTCTTTTTATGGAAAAAGGGCTGGTTTGTGATGGAGTATTGCTTTCAGAAATAAAATTATTGGGTGACCAAAGTCAAGAAAGCCAATTGCCCATGCCAACAGACGCAAAGGAAAATCAGGTCTATAATAAATAAGAATGAAAAAACTGCTCATAGTTTTATTTTTTGTTTTTTCTCTTTTTTTGTTTAACACAAAAAATATATTTGGCGACTATGCCGCCACTTATCAGTCATATATAACACTATCGGATCTTTACCGGAAAAGTTACCAGAGCTATATTTCCTCAAAAAATAAGTTTCTTACATATCACACTTTGACATCTGAAAATGAAGCTATTGAAAACGGCAGAAATTTTTTGAAAACTAGAGACCAATTTTTACTGCAATATCTTAAACTGTTAAATGACCGCACTTCAGAAACCGGCGGTTTTTCACAAAGTGAACGGGATTTGATTTTTAGTAAGCTAAACGTTGAATCTGTGTGGCTGTATGGACACCGAAGCAAATACGATACTGCGGGATCGCTAAACGACTTGCAAAGAGTATCTGACCAGCTACAGGATCGCTATGGAAGTGTTATCCGCTATGTGGCTCTGCAAACAGCGGGTACGATCATTCACAATAAAACAAAAATTTTTATAAATACTATAGATGATATCCTCTTGAGAATTGACACCGTGTTGAAACAAATGGGAGAGGAGAGTTTTGATGTCTCCCTTGCCCAAAGATGGTTATTGGAGGCTCAAAACAAGGTGTCTTTGTCAAAAGAAAAGCAAGATGACGCCAACAGTATTTTTACCAACCTGCATGGTCAAAATTTGGTTTCTGACTATAATAAAGCAGTTTTCTTATTAAACGAATCTAACCAGTATTTGCGCGAAGCCAGTTTGAATATTAGCGAAATAATAAGGATTATTAAAGGAGAATAGCATGGAACTCAATGAACCAATCGGAATACAGGTTCAAGCCGATATTGAAAAAAACGGCATTCTGCAAAAGCTTTATAAAAAGAAAAATATTATTATTCTTGTATTTATTGTTATTATTGTGATATTATCCTTGCTGTTGTTGTTCAAAGGTGACAAAAGCCAAAATAGCAATACGAAGTTAATTATTACTCCGCCGATAGCAATAATCACAGTCACGCCGGTTCTGCCGAAATCTCATTGGTCGAGCGAATCTGCGGTTTTAAAAATAGAGAACGACAATAGAAATCTTGGTAATGATTTGTTGAATGTTGATCTGGTTGAATCTGCTCTGTCTCTGCCCAATATTGACACTAATGTGAATTTCCAAAAATAGATTTTTTACAATAATTTAATCAGAATCATAAAAATCATAAAAATATGAAATACGAAATTAAAAAGCTGGCAAAAAACACGCTTGAGATTATTATTACAATTCCATGGTCAGAAGTTTCGGAAAAATACAACGAAATGATTGTGGAGGTGGTTAAAAATGCCGAAGTCAAAGGGTTTAGAAAAGGCAAAGCACCCAGATCAACCGTTGAAAAAAACTTAAACAAAGATGTTTTTTATACTGAAGTCCAAAATAGTCTTATAACAAAATTTTACGCCCAAATCGTAAAAGAAAGTAACATTCTTCCCGTTGTCTATCCTCGTGTGGAAGTGATCGGCCGCGAAGAAAACAAGGAATGGATTTACAAATTAACTGTTTGTGAAGCTCCATTAATAGATTTAAAAAACTATAAAGACGAACTGGGAAAAGAAAATGCCAAAGATAAAATCTGGGTGCCGGGAAAGGATGAGAAAAAACCCCAGGAACTTGACAAAAATGCCAAATTGACCAGAAATATCAATAGAATTCTAGAAATAGTAAATGTTGAGTTGGGCGATCTGATGGTTGAGGAGGAAATGACAAAACTTTTATCTGAACTTATTGAGGAAATTAAAAAACTCGGCCTTTCCCTCGATCAGTATTTGGCTTCAACTCGAAAGTCGGTTGAATCCCTTCGAGATGAATATAGGCATCGTGCAGAAAATTCCATAAAAATGGAATTTATACTCTCAAAAATTGCTGATGTTGAAAATATCAGTGTTTCCGAAGAAGAGATTAAAACAGCTATTCAGGAAGTCAAAGATGAAAAATTAAAAGAACAGCTATCTAAATCAAATTACGAACTGGCAGCTATTATACGAAGACAAAAAACACTTGACTTTATTGCCCTGTTGTAATAAAATTACAACAACAAAAGTTGCCTGATGAAGTCAGGATTTTTTGTATAGGTATGATGTATAGCAATAAAAAGAAAAGGAAAGAAAGAACAATAGATAATCCAATTGAAGCAGTCACAAATATAGCTTCTGATTTTGCTTCTTCTGCCACGAATGATCTGGTTTCAGGAGTGGCCGATTCTGCTTTTCAACAGATTTTTGGAAAAAACAATAATAATACTAATGATATTTTTCCAAACGAAGAATTGGATTTGGACAGCTTTGCGAATGAGAATTCCAAAAGAAATGAAATTGCGGAGCGTGGAAAACAGCGTTTACCAGTCGAAAGGAATATATATTCCTTCCAAGAAAGCGAAAATTTGCACAAACAAATAGAACAACTTCTTAAGGAAATAAAAATGCTTGCACAATCAACACAAAATCTTACATCCGAAGTACAGATGGCGGCAATGGAACAAATGCCTGTTAATCCGGGTAAGTATCATCTCAACTTCTTTGAGTGGCTTGTCAAAATGATTAGGTCTTTGCGCGAGAGAGTTGATGAATCTGCATCCTGGCTGCGCGTGTTTCAAAGCAAAAAGAAACAAAAGCAATATTGGTCGATGTTTAAGAAACACAAATCTTCATTCAGCCTTTCCTCTGAAAGATCCCTCGCAACTCAAGTTGGCTAAATGTGGACTCGAGAGGACTTGAACCTCTGGCCTTCACAATGTCAATGTGACGCTCTAGCCATCTGAGCTACGAGTCCGTAATTTATTATCTAACCTCACTAGAAAAGAATACTGCACATATTATACATGATTAAGTCATGTAGCTCAATTAAAAAATACTTGGTTTTCATTTGATTTTTTACTAAAATAGTAGAATGGAATGGATACGTGATTATCAGCTTTACTTAAAGTTAAAAAAAATTATAAAGATCGCAAACTTTGTTAATGTTAATCCAAAGCAGATAACATTTTATCGCAGCTATGGATCCTCTGCCAGGGCTTATGCCCGAATTTGGGGTTTACCAAGAATTTGGCAACAAGCACTAAATATTAAACCTCACTATATTATCGAAGTTATTTCCGAAAAATTTGATAAACTCTCAGAGTACGATAAAATAAAAACCCTCATTCATGAACTGCTTCATATTCCCAAAAATTTTTCAGGTTCTCTGGTTCCCCATAAAGGCGTGAGAAATTATAATGTCAACCAAAAAATTGTTGAGCGAATTTTTAACGAATATAAAGTTGGCGAAAATATATGATTACGATTATCCATGGTTCAAATCAAGTAGGAAAAAGGGGACAATTACAAATAATAAAACAACAGTTTGGTGAAGTGATCACATATGACGGAAAAGACTTAGATTTGAATACTTTACTGCATGGCTTGGAATTAGTCAGCATGTTTGGAGATAGGCGGCTTATTCTCATCGAGAATTATTTTTTTGGTAAAAAGAATCGGGAAAATATCATAAAACTATTGTTAACCCGTAATTTCCAGACAGATATAGTTTTTTGGGAAGACAGGGAATCAAAAAGCAAAGATCTCACTCTTCTTGCAGTTAAAGCAAAAGTAATAAAGATTAATATCAACACAATCATGTTTAAGCTTTTTGACAACTTATTTCCGGAAAATGGGCGTAATTTTATACACCTATTGGATCAGGTTTTTCAAGAAGAAGATGTGGAGATGGTTTTGTTCATGTTTATCAGACAACTAAGATTCTTAATTCTTTCTACAACCAATTCGCAGTCTAATCCGACTGATTTTGCAAGGCTTCAGTCTTGGCAATATGCCAAGTTGACAAAAACCGCCCAGTTATTTAAGCTTGATAGACTTCTTGAATTTTACCGTTTAATTCTGGAATTAGATTATAAAATTAAGACAGGAATGCGTTTCGCAAACTTACAAAACGATATCAAATTTATGTCTCTTAAATTATTAGCTAATTAATATGGCAATACTGGATGAAACAATGTTTCGCGAATATGACATCCGCGGACTAGTTAATGATCAGCAGTTGAATCAAGAAACTGTAAGATATATTGCTTTGGGAATTGCTTCTTTTTTACATAAATTAGGTATTAAAAATACGGTGGTAGGCCATGACAGCCGCAGCAGTTCTCCTTTGTTCCAAAACATTGTGACTGAAACGCTGTCCCGCTCTGGTTTAGATGTTATTGATTTAGGCATGTGTCTTGTGCCGATGTTTTATTTTAGTCAATATGAATATAAGTGCCAGGGGGGAGTTTATATTAGTGCCAGCCATAATCCCAGTAATTGGAATGGTTTTAAGATTGCCAATGATTATTCATCAACATTGTTATCGTCTCAAATAAAAGAACTTTATGAAATTATTAAAAAAGAGGATTTTATAAGCGGTGTAGGATCAATCAATTCAAAAAATGTTTTAGAGGCTTACTCCAGAAATATGCTTTCAAGCTCAATCATCAAAAAAAGACTAAAAATTGTAATTGATGCGGGCAATGCCACCGCAGGACAGATTGTTCCAGACATCTTTCGCAAGGCAGGTTTTGAAGTGGTAGAGCTTTATTGCGATTTAGATCCGACATTCCCTAATCACGAACCAAATCCCTCAGCTCCTGAAAATAAAAAAGATTTAGTGAAAGCCGTGTTGGCAAATAAAGCAGATATTGGTTTTGCTTTTGATACCGACGGAGACAGGTTGGGAGTCGTTGATAATCAGGGAAATTTATTGGAAGCTGATCAATATTTATGCCTTTTGGCAAGAGAGGTCCTTGCGAAAAAAAGAGGAGCTAAAATAATTTTTGATGTAAAATCCAGCCAGGCATTGATTGATGATATCGTCACGCATGGCGGAATACCTGTTATGTGGAAAACAGGACATTCATATATTAAAGCAAAGGTAAAAGAAGAAAAAGCACCTCTGGCCGGAGAATTGTCCGGACATATTTTTTATGAAGAAAATAAAGGTTATGATGATGCAATTTATGCTGCTTTTAAGCTGGCATCGTTTCTTAGTTTACAGAAAATATCTCTTTTTGATCTTATGAAAACCGTTCCCGCATATATTTCTACTTCGACCCTAAATGTGGATTGTAATGATTTATCAAAATATCAAATTGTAAGTAAGTTAACAGAGGAATTTAAAAAAAGCCACGAAGTTATTGATATCAGTGGTGCCAGAGTCATCTACAAAAACGGGTGGGGTCTTGTTCGTGCTTCTTCCAATTTACCTGTCTTAGTTCTACGGTTCGAAGCTAAAACTACAAAAGATTTGGATCTTATAATGAGCGATTTTAGAGAGAAAATGTCAAAATATCACGAATTAGGAAAGGACTGGTATCATGGATGATGTTGAAGTAACAATGGATTCCTTCATCAAACAATGCCGTGGAGCATTGCAAGACATTGAGGAACTGAAATTGACACCGATTGAGGAAATTAATGAATTAAATATTTGCGCAATGGGTGCTTCCGCGTTTGGTTATCACATAGTCAAATCATTATTCGAAAAAGAAATGAGAATACCAATTCTTCTTCATAACGATTATGTTTTGCCTGATTTTATTAATAACCGTTCACTAATATTTTTAATCAGTTATTCTGGAACTACCGAAGAAGTGATTAATATGGGCAGGAAGGCCTATGAACACAATGCAAACATTTTTGGTATAACAAAAAAAGAAAGTGCTTTGGGCAAAATGCTTTTTGAGAAAAAAAGTGTTTTCTATAATATTATTCCCACCCATAATCCTTCCAATCAGCCAAGAATGGCATCGGGATACACAATCACAGGGCTTATTGCCATGTTTTGTAAATTGGGTTTGATAAATATTGATTTGGCGAAATTATCAAAAACTTTTGATCTTATTGAGAGTAATTTACCACAGCTTAAAAACAGTGCGCGTGTTATTGCTGCCAGACTTGCAGAAAAACAAATTATAATTATTGGCGCCGAACACCTTGGCGGAAATTGCCACGTGTTAAGAAATCAATTAAATGAATCAGCGAAAAATTTTGCTTCATATAATTTATTGCCGGAATTAAACCATCATTTATTAGAAGGGTTGAAACATCCTGCCTCTTTTTGCAAAAATACTGAAATCTTTTTGTTAAATTCTCATTTGTATTCTGATAACACTAAACTAAGATCTAAATTAACAACGGATATTGTTAAAAAAAATAATTTGAATATTGAAATTTTTACCGTTATGGGTGATGATAAGATAACACAAGTATATTCGATGCTTGCTTTTGGAGGCTACTTAAGTTACCACCTTGCCATAGCAAACAAAGAAGATCCGAAAAATATACCTTGGGTCAATTATTTTAAAGAAAATCTTAAAAACTGTCCATGACTAGCAATAATAAGTTTATTGTAAAATTTCGGGATGTTGACAAAAATGATGTGGGACTTGTAGGAGGAAAGGGTGCGAATCTTGGAGAAATGATTAGGGCAAAATTTCCAGTACCAGATGGCTTTATAGTTACTGCCCAAGCCTACTATTATTTTCTGGACCATAACAACCTAAATAAAAAAATTAATGGGATTATAAAAAATGTCAATGTTGACAAGCCTGATGAACTTGATCGAGTTTCGAAAACTATTGAAAAACTGATCACTGATTCGGAAATCCCAGAAAATATCTCTCAAAAAATTGCTGATTACTATTTAAAATTGGCTGGCAATTTTACAAATCCTCTTGTAGCTGTACGCTCAAGCGCTACCGCGGAAGATCTTCCTTCGGCTTCATTTGCCGGCCAGCAGGAAACATATTTAAATATTTCTGGCGAAAGCAATGTGATATTAAAAGTTCGTGAATGTTGGGCATCGCTTTTTGAACCAAGGGCAATTTTTTACCGTGCAAAAAACAACTTTGATCATTTAAGAGTGGGGATTGCCTGTGTTGTCCAGCGCATGGTTCAATCCGAAGCTTCCGGCGTTATGTTTACAATAGACCCAATCAATAATGATAAAGGAAAAATTGTCGTTGAAAGTATTTTGGGATTGGGTGAGTTGATTGTTCAAGGTTCTGTGACTCCAGACCACTACGAAATAGCAAAAGATGATTTGTCGATTTCTTTAAAAACAATCGGGCATCAGGATGTAATGTTGATCAGGAAGGGTGTTGAGAATAAGATGATAAAACTTTCTTCCTCAATAGGAGGAAAACCAAAACTTTCGGATAAAATAATTGCGGATGTCGCGCGTCTTGGTAAACTAATTGAAAAGCACTATTATTTTCCTCAGGATATAGAATGGGCTTACGAAAAAAAGAAAGTTTATATTGTTCAATCAAGACCTATTACCACCGTTAGTTCTACTCAAAAAAGCCAAGTCGGGGTTGAGAAAATGGAAGAAGAATTAAACAAAACTCACAAACTCGTTCTTGAGGGTCAAGCGGCATCTCCCGGTATTGCTTCTGGTTGTGCAAAAGTAATTTTCTCGGCCAAAGAACTTCATAAAATAAAAGAGGGTGATATTTTGGTTACAACAATGACAAACCCTGATTTTGTTCCGGGTATGAAAAAAGCGTGCGCGGTTGTTACAAACGAGGGTGGAAGAACTGCCCATGCGGCAATTGTAAGCCGTGAACTTGGTATTCCAGCTGTAGTTGGCACAAAAATGGCTACAAAAATCCTCAAAAATAACAGTGTCTACACAGTTGACGGGTCTATGGGCAGAATTTTCCAGGGAGGATTTACCAAAACCGTTGCGAACGGAGGAATTCCCAATAAAATATTTGACAAAAATAATCATGAAGTTGTAAGGAATGCGAACATAAAAACGGCTACAAAAATATATGTAAATCTGGCCGAACCAGAAAAAGCCGAAGAGATTGCAAAGAGAAACGTTGACGGGGTTGGTCTTTTGCGTGCTGAATTTATGATCGCGCAAATAGGAAAGCACCCCAAAGCTTTTATTCATGAAAAAAAGCAGGATGATTTTATTAACAAATTGGTTTTGGGCTTAAAAACTTTCGCGAAAGCTTTTTACCCCAGGCCAATTATTTATCGGGCTACAGATTTTAAAACCAACGAATACCGCGGCCTTACCGGTGGAAAATTATTTGAACCAGAAGAGTCAAATCCTATGTTGGGTTTTAGGGGTTGTTATAGATATATTCACGATCCTGAAGTTTTTAAGCTTGAAATAGAAGCAATAAAAAGGGTGAGAAATAAATACGGTTTTAAAAATTTACACGTCATGATTCCTTTTGTGCGCACAGTGAAAGAACTAATTGAAGTAAAAACTCTCTTGTCTTCTTTTGGTTTATCCCGTTCTTCCAACTTTAAATTATATATGATGACAGAAATTCCCAGCAATGTTATTTTGCTAGACAAATTTATAGATGTGGGAATTGATGGTATTTCCATCGGGTCAAATGATTTGACAATGCTGATATTAGGTACAGACAGGGACAATGCTGATGTTGCTTCGGAATTTGACGAAAGGAATGAGGCCGTGCTTTGGGCGCTGGAAAAATTAATCAAAACAGCAAATACAAGAAAAATTTCTGTTTCGATTTGCGGCCAGGCTCCATCAGATTATCCAGATTTGACAGAAAAATTGGTTTCGTGGGGAATAACTTCAGTTTCTGTAAATCCAGACATGATTGAAAATACCAGAGAAATAGTTTTAGCATGTGAACAGAAATTAATAAAAAATGCAACTAGAAAAAACTAGGCCTGTTGTTTTAATCATTATAGATGGTTGGGGTATTGGTACGCCCTATAATGGCAATGCGATTTCATTGGCAAAAACTCCGGTCATAAGAAGACTATCCGCCGTATATCCCCATTCGGTATTAAGCGCTTCCGGTGAATCTGTTGGTTTACCACATGGAGAAGCTGGAAATTCTGAAGTAGGCCATCTGAATATCGGAGCAGGACGCATTGTTTATCAGGATTTACCGCGTATCAATATGTCAATAGCCGATGGAACATTTGGTAAAAATCCAGTTTTTTTTGAAGCGATTAACCATTGTTTACAGCATAAAAGTAATCTGCATCTCATGGGTCTTGCGGGAACTGGTTCTGTTCATTCAAGCATAAACCATTTATATGCTCTTCTTTGGTTATTGAAAGAAAATAATTTTAAAAATCCAATATTTTTGCATTTATTCACTGACGGGCGGGATTCGCCTCCAACTTCTGCCCCGATATATATATCAGAAATCGAAAACAAGCTCAAAAGCTTGGGACTCGGAAAAATTGCCTCAATCTCCGGCAGATATTATGCCATGGATAGAGATAACCGTTGGGACAGAACGCAACTGGCATATCAGGCAATGGTTGAAGAAAAAGGAGAAATCGCAAATAGTGCTCTGGAAGCCGTAGAAAAAGCTAAGTTAAGAAACGAGACAGATGAATTTATCAAACCGACAATTATTCTAGACGACAATCAGCAGGTTGGAAAAATTAGCGATAACGACGCTGTTATTTTTTATAATTATCGAACAGACAGACCGCGGCAGCTTGTCAAAGCTTTTGTACTGCCAAATTTCGAATCAATCGTACCAAAAAAAATGATTTATGATCCAAATAAAGACAAATATATAATAGCGATGGAAGAGGAGAACGATAAAACAGTATCCCAAACTTTTAAACGAAATAAAATTTTAAACAACCTTTTTTTTGTTACTATGTCGCAATACGAAAAAGGCCTTCCTGTCAATGTTGCTTTTCCTCAACAAGTGGTTAAATTCCCTCTTGCCGCAATAATTTCTTCAATGGATTTAAAACAGCTGCACATAAGTGAAACGGAAAAATATGCCCATGTTACCTATTTTTTTAACGGAGGCAGAGAAGATCCTTTTCCCGGCGAAGACCGTATCCATATTCCTTCCCCTAAAATCGCTACTTATGATTTGAAACCGGCAATGTCCGCCAGAGAAATAACCAGCGTTATTCTACAAAGAATAGAATCAAATATTTATGATTTTATTGTTATTAATTTTGCTAATCCAGATATGGTTGGCCATTCCGGTAATATTCAAGCAACCATCAAAGCATGTGAATGTGTAGATGAATGCATTGGTCTTATTGTATCAAGGGTTTTAAATAAAAAAGGCTCTGTTATTATTACTGCTGACCATGGGAATGCTGAAGAAATGATTAATATTCATTCAGGCGATGTTGACACATATCACACGTCAAACCCTGTTCCAATCATACTTTGCCATAAGGTATTTGAGAATAAGCCTCAATATTTCACCAGTGGTATTTTGGCAGATGTCGCACCCACCGTACTTAAATTTTTAGGGCTTCCTGTTGTTGGTGAAATGAGCGGAAGGGTGTTGATATAGTTTTGGTATTAGGATATTATAAATTTATATATTTAAAAAGGAGGAAAAGATGAAAACAACTCTTTCCGTGATTAAAGCAGATGTAGGCTCGGTTGGCGGTCACGAAGTTCCCAGCAAGAAAATGGTTGAGAGTATCACAAATCATGTCGAAAATGAAGGCAAAAAAAAAGGATTGATATCAGACTTTAAAATATTTACTACAGGCGACGACACTTCAATATTAATGGCACATTCCAGAGGAGTTGATAATACGGATATTCATAAACTTTGCTGGGATGCTTTTATAGAAGCAACAAGAGTGGCCAAAGAACAAGGTTTATATGGAGCCGGCCAAGATTTATTGAAAGATTCTTTTTCAGGCAATGTAAAAGGCATGGGACCGGCCACTTGCGAAATGGAATTTGAAGAGAGAACTGCAGAACCATTCGTGCTTTTTATGTGCGACAAAACAGATCCGGGAGCTTTTAATCTTCCATTTTTTAGGGGCTTTGCAGACCCATTTCATAATTCCGGATTACTTCTTGCTCCGGAAATGGAAAAGGGATTTGAATACGATATTATGGATGTAAATTATACGGACGCCGACAAGGTGATTACTTTAAAAGTACCGGAAGATTATTATGATATTGCGGTGCTTCTGCGCGATCCAGAACATTTTGTAATTGAATCCATAAGATCCAGATCTGATAATGAACAGGCTTGCGCTGTCGCTACATCAAGACTGCACAATATTGCCGGAAAATATACAGGCAAAGACGATCCTATTGCCATGGTCAGGACTCAAAAACAATTTCCTTCAACCGGCGAGGTTTTGTCGCCATTTGCCACAGCCCACTATGTTTCAGGAGGAATGAGAGGAAGCCATAATGTCCCCTTAATGCCTTGCAAACTTGGAACAACGATTTCGTTCTTTGACGGCCCGGCGGTTGTGACCGCAGCTGGACTTTGTGTTCATAATGGAGTTTTTACTGAAGCCGTTGATCTTTTTGCCCATCCTTTTTGGGATTATGTCAGAGATAAAGCTTCAGAAAAGACTCTGGCAATCAGGGAACAGGGATTTTTTGGAAACGCAATGTCTCCTATGGAAGAGTTGGAATATACCGGAGTTATGGATACCTTAAAAAAACTTGACGGTAAATTTGTTCTGAGAAAAAATAAATAATGACTGATGAAATAACTAGTTTTCTGAATCCAAAAGATGTAGTTGTTTTTGGAGCATCAAGGTCAAAAAAAAAGATTGGAAGGATAATTTTTGATCAGATCAAAACAAGCGGCAGAAAAATCACCGGCGTCAATAAATCATTAAGAAAAAGCGTCGGCGACATATATCCTTCACTTTTTATAAAAGGACAAATTCCGGATTTGGCCATCTATGCAATTCCGGCAGAGTTTGTCAGAGATGAACTTGAAAACGCGGCAATTTTGGGAATTAAAAATCATTTAATCATTAGTGCGGGTTTTGAGGAGATCGGAGAAAACGGAGCAGCCAAAGAAAAAGAAATAATCGCGTTAAAAGAAAAGTATCACTTAAACATTCAGGGGCCTAACTGCTTGGGCAATATCTCACCCGTATTTAATTTTAATGCTTCGTTCGGATATACGCCCAAATCTGGCAATATAGGATTGATTTTACAATCAGGAGCAATCGGCACAGCTTTTTTGGATTGGGCAGAAAAAAGAGGATTTGGGATATCACATTTTATCAGTATCGGCAATAAGGCAGACTTATCTGAAACAGAATTTTTGGAAATACTTTTCCAAGATTCATCTACAAAAGTTATCGGCATATACCTTGAAAGTATTAAAAAACCGATAGAATTTATAAAACTGGCTGAGCAGGTTTGCAAGAAAAAACCGATTGTTGTTTTAAGTGCTGGAAAAACAAAAACTTCAAAAATTGCTGTCACTTCGCACACAGGTGCCCTTGCGGGAAATTATGTTTCTGAAGAAGCCGCATTTCGACAGGCTGGCATTATTGAAGCCTATTCTCTCGAAGAATTTTTTGTCATCCTTGAGCTTTTATCAGATAATTTTAAAACAGAGTCACTTAGTAGTGCGCTTGTGTTGACAAATGCCGGAGGTCCGGCTGTTTTGGTTGTTGACCAGTTTGCCAAAATAAATTTGCCGCTATTAAAGCTTCATGATTCTTTCAAGAAAAAATTAAAAAATTTTTTGCCTTCTTCTTCGTCTGTAAATAACCCAATAGATCTGCTGGGCGACGCAACTCCGCAGCGATTTTCTGGGGTTTTTAAAAATATTTCTAATAATAAGGATGGACTATTAATACTAGTCATTCTTACACCACAGGAAAATACCGATTTTAAAAATATCGCAAAAGAAATCATTGCTTTTAAAAAGAAATTCCACGGTTATTTCATTGTTAATATTCTGGGAGGCAGCGCCATTATAGAATCAACTTCATATCTTCGGAAAAATAATATTTTGGTATTTAATTTTCTCGATAACGTCATAAATGCTGTTGGCAAAATTATCAACTATTATAGGTGGAAAAGTGCACCGGCAGAAAAACCGATACATTTGATTAATATCAAAAATGCAAAATATATTCTTCTAAGACAAAAGTTGAAAAAAACAAATCATTTTATTCAAGAAGAACTAGCGCTGTTATTTTCAAAAGAATATCATATTCCTTTTCCTCAAACTTTTTTTATTGATAATTTATCGGATGGATTAAATATCATTAAAAAAATATCCTTTCCGGTTGTTCTTAAAATTTCTTCAACGGAAATTATTCACAGGAATAAGCAGGGTGGGGTATTCTCTGATATTAAATCGGAGGAGGAATTTAAAAATGCTTTCCGAGTTCTACAACATCTGAAAGGAAAAATTATAATTCAGAAAATGGTTGAACACGACATTGAGCTTATTATTGGTGCCAAAAAAGATCCGGAATTTGGCTATTTGTTAATGTTTGGATCGGGTGGCATCCACACAGAATATCTGAAAGATATCAGTTTTGCCGTAACGCTGTTATTCAACAACAAGATATTCCATGACATGATCAGCCGTACAAAAATGTTTCACTTACTGCTAAATCCCATGAAATTAAGGTCTATTTTTGTTTCCCTTGTTTCTCTATTGCACGATTTTCCCGAAATTGAAGAAATTGATCTTAATCCTGTTGTTATTGATAAATCAAACAATCCCATTTGCGTTGACATAAAAATCAAGGTCTGATATTCATTAGAAGGGTATATTCCCCCCTGGGCTTGATATCGTTATAGAAACTGATCCAATCGAGAACTTTTTTGGTGAGAATTTCTTCATGAATTTTTGTCAACTCTCTTGCAATTGTCAGATCGGTGTTTCCAAATATTGTCAATATGTTTTGGAGTGTTGTTTTCAGACGGAACGGTGATTCAAAAAAAACAATCGTAGGACAGGCTGACCATTCGCTTATATGGGTGAGTGATTTTTTGATATTTGTCAGCATGGAAGCATTTTTTGCGGATTTTGATGGCAAAAAACCTAAAAACCAGAAATTATTTGCCGTTAAACCGCTGGAAACCAGAGCCGCAAGAACAGCTGAAACGCCAGGAATCGGAACAACTTTTATATTATTTTTTTGACACAGGGAAATTAGTTTATATCCCGGATCAGAAATAAGAGGCGTACCAGCATCTGATATAAGAGCGATATTTGCGCCGGTATTTAGCAACTTTAATATTTCAACTGATCTTGTGGCTTCAACTTCTTCGTAGAATGAAATAAACTGCGGTTTAATCTTTTGCTGTTGTTGTAAATTATCATTTAGTTTATTGATTAACATCCCAGAACGTCTTGTATCTTCACAAACAATATAATCAACCATTGATAAAGTGTTTATTGCCCTTTGTGTAATATCGGCTAAATTGCCAATCGGAGTTGAAACTAAATATAAACAACCCATGTTTTATGACAGCTTTGGTATATTTTTATATTTTACCAACAAGTTTTATCCCCGGTTTGAGGGTTTTTTTACTTGGTTGCCATGAGGCGGGACAGACTTCGCCTTTATGCTGACTGACGTATATGGCAGCTTGTAATTTTCGATAAATTTCCTGAATATTTCTTCCAATTGAGTTATCATGAAGATCCATTGCCTTGAGTATTCCTTGCGGATCGATTATAAACGTGCCACGAAGTGACAATCCTTCTTCTTCTATATATGTTCCAAATAGACGACATATCATTCCGGTTGGATCAGCCGCCATAGGATAGTTGATGGTTTTGATAATTGGCGATACATCATGCCACGCTTTATGCGTATATACAGTATCCGTACTAAAAGAAATTATTTCAGCATCTATTTTTTTAAATTCTTTATACATTCCTGCGGCTTCACCAAGCTCAGTCGGGCAAACGAAAGTAAAATCGGCCGGATAAAATAAAATAACCAACCATTTTCCTTTATAGTCTGAGAATTTTACTTTTTTAAAGCTTTCATTTTGATAAACTTCAAAAGTTTTATCTACAATGCATTGTCCAATATGTATCATATGAGAAATATTGTTAAATTAATTAAATATTATTTTTTATCATAATGATTCTTCTTAACAAAGTAAAGCCCATTTTTTGATCACTTGACAAGCTGGCAGAATTTTCGTAAATTTGTATTCTTAGTGTTATGACCAAAGATGGAATTAATAGGTCAAAGAATAAAGTTAGAATTGCCATAAACGGATTCGGCAGAACTGGCAGAGCTGCCACCAGAATTGCCCTTAAAAACCCCAACTGCGATGTGGTGGCAATCAACTCCAAGGCTGACTCAAAAAATTACGCATATCTTCTTAAATACGATTCTCTTTATGGAACAATTAGCGATGAAGTTTATGCTGTTGATGAAAAAACCATATCTTTTAACGGTAAAAAAATTAATGTTTTCAATCAGGATGACACGCAAATGCCTTGGAAAAATCTGGATATCGATATTGTCTTGGAATCGTCTGGCAAATTTACTAAAAAAGAAAAAGCAGCTATTCATTTAAGAGATGGGGCAAAAAGAGTAATTATCGGAGCCCCATCATCCGATTGTGATGCTACATTTGTGTATGGCGTGAATGAAAAATCTTTCGATCCCCAAAAACATTATATTGTGAGTAATGCCTCATGCACAACAAATTGCCTTGCTCCAATCGCCATGCTTTTGGACAGAGAATATGGTATTGTAATGGGTTACATGAATACCATACATGCCTACACCAATGATCAAAGATTACATGACAACTCACATAAAAAAGATCTTCGAAGGGCTAGGGCGGCAACCTATTCAATTATTCCAACTTCAACCGGCGCAGCAAAAGCAATCAGTCTGGTTCTTCCAAGCCTTAGCGGTAAATTAGACGGCATATCTATGCGCGTTCCGGTGCCAACTGTATCAATGGTTGATCTGTCTGTTGTAACAAAGAAAAAAACTTCAAAAGAAGAAGTAAATTCCCTATTCAAGTCAGAAGAAAAAAACAGGCTAAAGGGAATTCTCAAAACATCGGATCTTCCTTTGGTCTCCGTTGATTTTAAGGGTGATTCCCATTCGTCAATTGTGGACACAGAATTAACAACGGTTGTTAAAGACAATTTAGTAAAAGTTTTTTCCTGGTATGATAACGAATGGGGTTATGCTTCAAGAGTGATTGATTTGGCGGTTTATATTTCTCATAATTCATAGAGGTATGTTAAAGAAAAAAAGCATTCTTGATATTAAAATCGAGAATAAGAAGGTTGTAATCAGAGTAGATTTTAATGTATCAATAAACAATGGCGAAATCCTTGATGATACTCGCATAAAAGAGACAATCCCCACCTTAAAATATTTAGTCGAACGAAATAATTCACTGATTATCCTTACACACTATGGTCGGCCCAAAGGATATGATTTGAATTTTTCTTTAAAACCTATAGTTAAAAGGCTAAGCCGGTATTTGAAGCAAGATATCTGTTTGATTGATCACATTAAGGAAAACCCCTTATCGGTTGTCAAAAACATAAAACCAAAACAAGTAGTAGTCCTGGAAAACGTGAGGTTTAATAAGGGCGATGAATTAAATGATGATCAATATGCAAAGGTTCTGGCATCTCTCGGCGAAATTTATGTAAATGATGCTTTTGCGGTTTCTCACCGCGCTCATGCCTCTACTGTTGGCATCGCGAAATTTTTGCCGGCATATGCGGGACTGCTTCTTATTAAGGAAATTAATATTATTGATAAAGTTCTTCACAATCCTGATCGTCCTGTTGTGTCTGTAATAGCCGGTGCCAAAATTACTGATAAAATCGGTTTGATTAAAAAACAACTTGACCATGCGCAAACTGTTCTGGTGGGAGGTGGAATTGCAAACACTTTCTTGAAGGCAAAAGGCCATCATGTCGGTCGCTCACTTGCTGAAGATACTGCCCTGGAAACAGCCAGACAACTTTTATATGAAGCTGCATCAAAACACTCAGCCTTAATTTTACCCATAGATGTTGTTGTTCAGAATGTGAAAAACAAAAAAATCAGAAATGCGGCCATTACAGAAATTACAAGCGATGAAGCAATTATGGATGTCGGGAAAAACAGCACAAATACATATGTTTGGCATCTGTTAAATTGCGGTACAATTATTTTTAATGGCCCGGTTGGAAAATATGAAGAAAAACCATTTGACAAGGCATCCCTTGCCTTAATCAGGGCAACAGCCGAAAGCAAGGCCCTGTCTGTTGTTGGAGGAGGCGATACACTTGCCCTTATTCCAAATAAAAAAGTGGCATCGGGCATCACACATATTTCTACAGGTGGAGGAGCAATGTTGGAATTTATAGAAAAAGGAAATCTTCCAGCGATTGAAGTATTAAATTAATTAAATTTCCTAACCAATCCTACAACTTTTCCTTGAATGCGCACATTTGTCGCGTAAATTGGTTGCATTGAGGCATTTGCCGGCATTAACCGGATTTGTGTTGCTTCCTTATAGAATTTTTTCATGGTGGCAAATCCGTTTTCCAAAAGCGCAATAACAATATCTCCGTCATCGGCGGTATCTTGGTGTTCAACAACAACATAATCTCCATCAAAAATTCCATCCTCAATCATGGAATTGCCTTTCACTTTTAAAACATATGCGCTTTTTTTCCCGGAGATCATAGATGAGGCAATGGGAAAAGTGGCGTCTGGATCAGTGTATGGTTCTAGGGGCTGTCCTGCTGCAATAAAACCCATCAAAGGAAGATTGACTTCGGGGTTTCTTATTTGAACATCTTTGTTTATCACTTCAATGGAGCGTGAAACTCCATCTGTTTTTTTCAAATATCCTTTTTTTATCAAATACCAGATATGTTCATGGACGGTGGCGGGAGATTTTAGACCACATGCATCAGCAATTTCCTGAAGTGTGGGAGAATATCCCCGTCTGTCAATATATTGAATAATAAAATCCAATACTTTTCTTTCTTTTTGATATAATACTGGTGTCATATATGAATCATTCTCCGAAAAAAGTCCGATTAATACAAGATGACAAAAGATATCATAATATAGCAATTATAAAAATATCCAAAAATATTTTTTGACATTTTATGAAATTTAAATTAATTTCCGATTACAGGCCGGCAGGCGACCAGCCGCGGGCAATAGACAATTTAACAAGCAATGTGTTGTCGGGAGCAAAAAACCAGGTGCTTTTGGGAGTCACAGGAAGCGGCAAAACTTACACCATGGCCAACGTGATTGCAAACGTTCAAAAACCAACACTCATTATCTCTCACAATAAAACATTAGCCGGACAGCTATATCAGGAATTCAGGGATTTTTTTCCGGAAAACGCGGTTTCATATTTTGTTTCTTATTATGATTACTATCAACCCGAAGCCTATATTCCCCAAACCGATACTTATATAGAAAAAGAGTCTGAAATTAATGAAGAAATAGACAAACTGCGTTTGGCAGCAACCACAAATTTACTAACAAGAAAAGATACAATAGTTGTGGCTTCGGTTTCATGCATCTACAATCTGGGATCGCCGGTTGAATATGGCAGATATATCCTGGAAATAAGAGAAGGAATGAAAATTAAAAGAGATCAAATTGCAAACCGGCTTGTTGATTTACAATACACAAGAAGTGATTTTGGTTTTCACAGAGGATCATTCAGAATAAAAGGCGATACCATTGATGTTTTTCCCGCGTATGAAGATTTTGCCATCAGACTGGAATTTTTAGAACTTCATCTTCAAAAAATCCGCTATATCAATCCTCTGACAGGCGATTACATTAAGAATAAATCAACAGACGACAAAAAATCAACCGCCATGGTAATATATCCAGCCAAACACTACATGACCAATCCCAATACATATAAAAATGTGTTTGCGCAAATCAGGCGTGATTTGGATGCCAGAGAAAAAGAATTAATAGCTAAAAACAAGACTTTGGAGGCACATAGGCTCAGACAAAAAACAGAATATGATTTGGAAATGATTCAGGAAATTGGATATTGCAACGGAATTGAAAATTATTCCCGATATTTTGACGGACGAAATCCCGGTGATTCTCCATATACTCTTTTAAACTATTTTCCTCGGGATTTTTTGCTTTTTATCGATGAATCCCACATGACTGTTCCGCAAATCAGAGGTATGTACAACGGAGACAAAGCAAGAAAGAACACATTGATCGATTATGGATTCCGTTTACCTTCCGCCCTTGACAACCGACCTCTTAGATTCGATGAATTTGTGAGACGTTTAAATCAGACGATTTTCGTTTCTGCCACTCCGTCCCAGTATGAAATTTCTCTTGCGAAAGAAAACGGTGAAAAAAATGTTGTGGAACAGCTTGTAAGACCAACAGGATTGGTAGATCCGGAAGTTATGGTATTTCCCTCAAAAGGCCAAATCAATCATTTAATAAAACAGATCAATATCAGGGTGAAAAAAAAGGAAAGGGTTCTTATCACAACCCTTACCAAAAAAATGGCCGAAGAACTTTCTTATTATCTAAAAGATCAGGGGATTAAAGTCGAATATCTGCATAGTGACATCGAAACATTGGATCGTTCAAACATCCTTGATAAACTCCGTCTCGGCGAATTTGATGTTCTTGTGGGAATAAACCTTCTTAGGGAAGGCTTGGACCTGCCTGAAGTTTCGCTTGTTGTCATTATGGATGCTGACAAAGAGGGTTTTCTCAGAAGCGATGTGTCTTTAATCCAAACAATGGGCAGGGCGGCGAGAAATCTTAATTCCCAAGTTTTTATGTATGCAGATAATACGACCGGATCAATGCGGCGCGCCATAGATGAAGTTTTAAGAAGACGCAAAGTACAATTAGAGTATAATTTCGCAAATAAAATTATTCCGAAGCAAATTTTCAAACCAGTCAGAAAAAGATTGGTAGAAGAACAAAATAAGCCAGATGAAGAAGTCTTTGGACAGGATCCATTATCTTTAATTCCCGAAAATAAGATAAAATTAATTAAAACATTAAACAGCTTAATGAAACAGGCTGCCAAGGATATGGATTTTGAAGAAGCAGCAAAATATCGCGATGAAATTAAACGACTGAACAACTCCTAGAATTTAGAAAGAGCGCTTTCTTTCTGACCTGTCAACTGCTAGAATAAAAGGTTTACTTTATATCATCAATTTATGTCAAACACGATTTCTATCAAAGGAGCCAGACAGCATAATTTAAAAAATATTGATCTTTCAATCCCTAAAAATAAATTGGTTGTGTTTACCGGTCTTTCTGGAAGCGGAAAATCCAGTATGGCATTTGATACGCTGTATGCTGAAGGACAAAGAAGATATGTGGAATCTTTATCAGCCTACGCACGGCAATTTTTAGGTATTATGGATAAACCGGATGTTGATTCGATAGAAGGCTTGTCTCCGGCAATTTCAATCGACCAAAAATCTACTTCCCATAATCCACGTTCAACTATTGGAACGATTACGGAAATTTATGATTATTTACGGCTATTATTTGCGAGAGTCGGACATTCACACTGTCCTGCCTGCGGACGTGAAATTCAAAATCTTTCAAAAGAACAGATATTTGAAAATATTAAAAAATATATTCAGAACGGACTGAAAAGTAAAAAACAAATCCGCGTGTTAATTTTATCTCCTCTTATCAAAGATAAAAAAGGAGAGTTTGATAAAATCTTATCGCAAATCAGACAAAAAGGGTTTTCAAAAGCCAGAATTGATAATCATTTGGTAGAATTGGAGGAAGAAATTTTCTTAATAAAGACCAATAAACATTCCATTGAGGCTGTTATTGACCGGTTGTCAATAAACAATAAAGAAATTTTAGATGACAAGCGGTTGTTGTCTGATATCGAAGCCGCGCTGTCTCTATCAAACGGCGAAGTAATCCTCTGTGAAGTTTTAGATGCTGAATTTTCCTTTCCCAAAAATCCTAAAGAGATGAAAGACTCTTTGTTTTCCGAAAAATTTGCTTGTCCATACTGTAATATATCATTACCTCAAGTTGAACCCAGAAGCTTTTCTTTTAACTCGCCGCACGGCGCTTGCGCAACATGTTCGGGAATCGGAGAACTCCCAAAAATTGACCAGGATCTTATTTTTTCTGTCAATTTAACTATAGACGAAGGAGGTATTTTGCCCTTTGCAAAAATGTTTGAAAACAACACCTGGTATTCAAGGATAATAAAAACCGTCTGTGTTGAAAATAAAATCAATACAAAAATTATTACCTCCAGGCTCACAGATTCCGAAAAACAGATTTTGCTGTATGGAACAAAAGATAAAGTATATACGGTTGGCGGCCGAAACAGGCAAGGCGACGAGACGGAAATTCATGAAATATTTTCCGGCATTATTCCCGAACTTGAACGAAGGTATAAGGAAACCGAGTCGGAATTTATGCGCTATGAGATTGAAAAATATATGAGAAAAGAGCTTTGTCCCACATGTGGAGGCACAAGGCTTAAAAAAGAAGCGCTCTCGTATACAATTGATAATTTAAATATTGTCGATGTCACTGCAAAATCAATCGATGATTCAAGCCGTTGGCTGACAGGACTTATAGATGCAAAATTAACGGAAAAAGAAGCAAAAATATCAAAACCGATTTTAAAGGAATTGGGATATAGAATTAAATTTTTGATTGATGTCGGTTTGGGTTATTTAACCCTCAACCGATCAGCTGTCAGTTTATCCGGCGGTGAGGCCCAAAGAATTAGACTGGCTTCGCAAATTGGCACTGGACTGTCTGGCATATTATATGTTCTTGACGAACCATCTATTGGCCTTCACCAGAGGGATAATAAAAAACTTATCAATACTCTATGCAATTTGCGTGATTTAGGAAATTCTATTGTTGTGGTTGAACACGACCGTGAAACAATGCTCTTTGCAGATTACTTAATTGATTTTGGGCCAGGAGCCGGCGAACTTGGCGGAAATATTATTGCTCAAGGAACACCAATAGAAGTAATGAATTCTCCTAAATCGGTCACCGGGCCTTATTTGTCGGGAAAAAGAAAAATCAATTTTATAAATCCTTATCAAGAGAGAAAATTTCAGCCGCAAAATAATTCTGTTGCAGATAAAATAACCATTGCGGGCGCGAAAGAACATAATCTAAAAAATATCACAGTTGAATTTCCCTTAGGTCGGTTCATTTGTGTAACTGGCGTGTCTGGATCAGGAAAATCTACATTAATTAATGATATTTTATATCACTATTTGGCCGGTAAGTTTTATCCTATGCACAAAGATCGTCCGGGTTTATGTGATTATATTGCGGGAGATGAAAATATTGACAAGGTGGTTATGGTTGATCAATCGCCGATTGGTCGTACTCCAAGAAGCAATCCGGCAACTTATACCGGATGTTTTTCATATATCAGAGAGCTTTTTGCGCGGACAAAAGATGCCAGAGTCAAAGGATATGACATAGGCAGATTTTCCTTTAATGTTAAGGGGGGAAGATGCGAAACATGTCAGGGAGAAGGACAGATAAAAATAGAAATGCAGTTTCTTCCCGACGTCTATGTCACCTGTGAAAGCTGTCAGGGGACACGGTATAATCAGGGAACCCTTGAAATTCAATATCGGCATAAAAATATTTCTCAGATTTTGGAAATGACCGTAGATGACGCCATGGTTTTTTTTGGAGAAAACCCTCAAATACAAAAAAAACTGCAAGCTCTGGCAGATGTTGGCCTTACTTACATTAAATTAGGACAACCTGCAACACAACTTTCCGGCGGAGAAGCCCAAAGGATTAAACTTGCGTCAGAATTGTCTAAAAAAGGCAAAGGCAAAACAGTTTATCTTCTGGATGAACCAACAACCGGTCTGCATTTTGCTGATTTGGAAAAGTTGATCTATGTCTTAAGAAGTTTAGTTGATAACGGCAACACAGTCATAGTTATTGAACATAATCTGGATTTGATTAAAAACTCTGATTGGATAATTGATTTGGGTCCCGAAGGAGGGGATAGTGGTGGAGAAGTTGTAGCAACAGGCACTCCCGAACAAATTACCAATACAAAATTATCTTATACAGGCAAATATTTGCGTGATATACTGTAGAGATAAAAATGAAAATTCAAAAATTTCTTCTAAACTTTAGTTTTATCGTTTTGTTTATATTTTCTGCAACAAAATCTTATGCGGCGTCGGGAGAATTTAAAACCAGATACAACGTTGTTTACCAGATATCACAAGATGGCAAGGTAATAGTTGACCAAGAAATTACATTAATTAATCAACTAACTTCCCTTTTTGCCACGCAGTCTGAAATAACTCTCGGAAGCGCAAATATTTATAATATCTCCGCTTCTGATAAAATCGGCAAAATTTATATTAAGGTCAACAAGGAAAACGAAGAAACAAAGGTGACTGCTTTTTTCAATGAAAAAGTAGTAGGTGTGGGCAAAAAATATGTTTGGCATTTGCGCTACGAAACGTCAGATTTAGTTTCACTTAATGGTCTTATTAAAGAAATCAATATTCCAAAACTAGAACTCAATCCGGATATTGACGATTACACCTTGACTATTTCTGTGCCCGAATCTTTCGGGAATATTCTCTATATAAAGCCATTTTATGATAAAAAAACATTATTTTTTAATAAAGACGAACTCTCCAAAAGCCAGATATCGATTACGTTTGGGGAATTTCAGGTCTTTAATTTTGACTTATCCTATAATATAGCAAACACAAAAATCACTCCGGTTGTAACGGAAATTGCACTTCCTCCCGATACATCTTACCAAAGTATTTATCTGAAAACGATAAATCCAAAACCGGAAACGATATATATTGACCCAGACGGCAATTGGCTTGCCAGATATCAACTCCGCCCCAATGAAACAATAAATGTGACAGCAACGGGATCTGCTCAAATATTTCCAAAACCCAAATATAAGGAAAAACAAATATCCTTTAGGGGTATAAACGATTTGCTATTAAAGCAGAAATATTGGGAAACAGAGGATAGTGAAATCAAGAAACTCGCCGGCGAACTCAAAACTCCACAAAATATCTATAATTATGTCGTTGGCAATTTGAAATATGACTATGAACGCGTTTCAAAAATTCCAACTCGTTATGGCGCAAAATATGCATTATCAAATCCCAAACAGGCAATCTGTATGGAATTTACTGATCTTTTCATCGCGATTGCCAGAGCTTCTGGTATTATGGCTAGGGAAATTGATGGTTATGCTTTCACAAATAATAGCACATTAAAACCCCTTAGTTTAAAAAGAGATGTTTTGCATGCCTGGCCGGAATACTATGACGATCGAACTCAGAACTGGATACAAATAGATCCAACCTGGGAAAACACAACACAGGGATTGGATTTTTTTAACACCCTAGATCTCAATCACCTGGTTTTTATAAGAAGAGGCAAACGCAGTGATTATCCATATCCGCCCGGAGCGTATAAAGACAAAGAAGGTGTGTCAAAAGACGTGAATGTCAAATTTGGAAATATAGAAGATATAGTGGTTAATAAAAAAATCATAATTTCCATTGATGCCCCGAAAGAAATATATGCCGGATTTATCTCGGAAGCAAGAATAATAATCGAAAATTTCGGTAATACTATTCAGGAAAAAAAGTTTCTGAATGTCAAAATCGATGATGCAGACCTTATTGAAAATCGGGAAGTTGAAATCGGCAGTATTCCTCCTTTTGGCAAAAAGGAAACAATGATTAAATTTAAACCAAATGGTTTAATTACCCCTAAAAATATCAGACTGTCATTGTTTTATGATAACGAAAAATCAGAAAAGTTGATTCGTATCAAACCAATCAAAGCAATTTATTTAGCCCCATATCTTTTAGCTGTCATGATTCTTATTCTTTTGACCATACTCGCCGCGAGAAAATTATGGAAACACTAAAAATTGATGTTGGAAGACAATTTCTAAAAAAGATTCCTCTTGTGTGTGGCTGCTATATTTTTAAAAACGCAAAACGTCAAGTTTTATATATAGGAAAATCCATTAATTTGAAATCAAGAATTGAAAGCTATCTATCAGAAAACGATAATATCAAAATACTAAAAATGATGGGTCAGGCTTCTTACATTTCACTAATTCGCACGGACAATGAAATAGACGCGCTCATCCTTGAGGCAAACTTGATTAAAAAATATAAACCGGATTTCAACACCGAACTCAAGGATGACAAATCTTATCCATATATTAAAATTACTACCTGTGAAAAAGTGCCAAGAGTTATTCTGACTAGAAAAAAAATTTCGGATCAAAATCTATATTTTGGCCCATATCCCAATTCCGGTACACTATATTCCCTTTTGAGATTTTTGCGCCATGTTTTTCCATATTGCACACACCAAAAACCTCATAAATCGTGTTTGTATGTTCATCTAGGTTTATGTCCCTGTCCAACCGATACAATAAAAGAAAAAAACTACCTTAAAACAATCAAGCTGATCATAAATTTCCTTGAAGGCAAGAAAAAATTAATGATCAAACTTCTTGAGCGTAATCTCAAACTGGAAGTGGAAAAGCAAAATTTTGAGGAAGCGGCAAAAATAAAAATGCAAATTGACTATGTCAATAATTTTAAGGGCTATAAGCAAAAATTGTTTTATAACGAAAACTATAAAATCGACACAATACGAAACGAAGAGCTGGAATCTCTTATGCAACTTCTAAAACATAATAATATTAACATTAATTCTTTGGAAAGGATCGAGGCTTATGATATTTCAAATATTTCGGGAAAAAATGCCACAGCTGCCATGATTGTCTTAACAAACGGCAATCCTGACAACAAAAAATACCGGAGATTTAAAATCAGAACAATTGATAAACCAAATGACTACGCAATGCTAAAAGAAACACTGACTCGTCGCGTGAATCATCACGAGTGGGGAATACCAGACTTAATAATTATCGATGGTGGAAAAGGGCAATTGGGAAGCTGTAGCCCAATCATTAAAAGGTGGAATCGCAATGTTGTTTGCATCGGTTTGTCAAAAAAACTTGAGTCGATAATTTTAGAAAATGGTGCGGCTATTAATTTAAAACACGACAACCCAGCCCTTCACGTTTTACAAAGAGCCAGAGATGAAGCCCATAGGTTTTCGCGTAAATATCATAGATACCTGCGATCCAAAAGTTTATTTTTTTGATATTATTTAGTTTATGATAAGAAGTATATTTAAAATTATCATCGCTAACTATCTGACCCTTTTTATTGTTTCCAACTATCTTGTGCATGGCCTATTGATAGAAAACGGCTTTATGGGATACACCAAAGTGGTTATTGTTCTCACAGTAGTTTTTCCTTTAATTAAACCTTTGGTTAAAATTCTTTTTATTCCTGTTAATATGGTCACATTGGGGCTGTTCAATTTTATAATAGATGCTTTTCTCTTATATCTGCTAACCATCATTGTTTCTGATTTTCGTATTATTTCTCAAACCATACCCGCGATCAATATAGGAAGTTTTCATTCTTCGCCGATTTCTCCTGGCAGGTTTGGAATGATTTTAATAATTTCTTTCTCAATCACAATTGTCTCCAAAATTATCAGGTGGTTTCTGAGATGAGCAATGCACAAAGTCTATGGCTTGTGGTATACTATTTATTGATGAAGAATATTCTTTTGATAGCACAAATCACGATTAGTATCGTGCTGATATTCGCCATTCTTTTGCAAACTAAAGGCACTGGTCTTGGTTCAACTTTTGGACAATCACAAGAAACATTTCGAACAAAAAGAGGAATGGAAAAAATATTGCATTCTGGCACAATTATTCTTATTATCTTATTTTTAATTTTATCTCTTAGTTTGGTACTCATTAAATAATAAAATGCCTTCACTGCTGCGCAAACCAAGAACAATTATTTGGTTTGTTAGATCTTTTATCGCTAAAAAGAAAAAGTTTATCTTCTTTGGATTTATATTCAGTCTGTTAGTATGTTTATATTGGTATAGTGGTTTTTTCTTGTCAGTAAGGGGTATTTTTATCCCGGAAAACTCCGTGGGCATTGTCGGCAAATACAATCTCACAAATCTGCCTTTATTGGTTCAGAATAAAATAAGTATTGGCTTAACCAAAATTACCAGTGATGACCGCGCTACTTCCTCCGCGGCAATTTCCTGGGAAATTTCTGATGAAGGCAAAACCTATATCTTCAAACTGGACCCAAATCTTAAATGGCACGACAATGCGAAGTTTAAATCTTTTGATGTGAATTACCGCCTAAAAGGCGTGGAAATTATCGCCCTTGGAGACTTAGCCATCCAGTTAAAACTTAAAGAGCCCTTTGCTTCTTTGCCGTATATTTTGTCGCAGCCTCTTTTTAAAAACAAACTTATAGGCCTTGGTTCTTATAGAGTGGTTGATATTCGCTGGAATGGAGACACAATCAGTTCAATTGATCTTATTAATACAAAAAATTCTTCTGATCGTATCATATATAAATTTTATCTGACCGAAAACGAGGCTTTTACCGCCCTTCGGCTTAAAAAGATTTCCAGAATAGAAGGCATTACAAACATTAATAATATAAAAAGAGTTTCGGATTTTAATATTACATCCCTGAGTAATTATTACAGTTTCGTCGCGCTTTTTTTTAACACCGCAAAAGAACCTTTTAGTGATAAGCAAACGCGGCTGGGTTTGACCTATGCAATTCCGAATGAGATTTTAACAGGCCAGGAAGAGACACAGGGGCCAATTCCCAAAACATCATGGTTTTACAATTCAAATTTAAAAGAGTATTCAATCAATATAGATCAAACAAAAAAATATCTTAAAAATATATTGGAAAAAAAGGAAAATGAATCAACTTTGTCTTCTGAATTACAAATCTCACTGGAAACCCTTTCTCTTTATAAACCAATGGCAGAAATGATAGCCAAAGCCTGGAATGATTTGGGAATAAAAACAAAAATTATAGAAAAAAATGTTGTTTCAAATAATTATGATGTCTTTTTGGGCGCGTTGGAAACTAAATCTGACCCTGATCAATACTATCTCTGGCACTCCACACAAACCAATGGTTCAAATATTTCTAATCTGAAAAATCCCAGAATTGACAAAATACTCGAAGACGGAAGAAAAATTATAGATCAAGAGGAAAGAAAAGCTAAATATCAAGAATTCCAGAAATTTCTGGTTGAAGAACTTCCCGCTGTATTCTTTTTCTATCAAAAAACCTATTCAGTCACAAGACTCTGAAGCTTATTAAATATTTTGTATTTAACACGACTAAAATCAGAATTAAACTAATATAAAAAGTATAAGTGCGGATGATTTTTATCATATGTTAAATAATAAAATCGTTTTTGCTAAATTGCAACATTTTTTTCTCTGTGTCCGTTTTTGGAAAAATTCGAACGCATTTCAAAAAAAATTGTTCCGTTATTTTTTGCGCGCGCGATTTTGCGATTGTTTACGCAATCGTCCAAAAAAGTTTTTCGGGAATCAATCAATTTCTCTCGCCGAGGATTTGATCTCTTCCATCCTTTTTTGTAAATCACGAGCTTCTCCAGGCAAGACAATTTTCAGGTCCTGTTTACCATCAGATCTAGTATAATCAAGAGTTCCCAAACACCATTGATCTCCTAATCGTGCAATCACACTTTGCCATGTCCTTTTACTGTGTAGTATGGCCAATGCCATCTTAGCGTGATCTTCTATAGGATCACCAAGATATCGTGCTTCAACAATCTTATCCCAGTCGCCTGGAAGTTTCTCGTTTGCACTTACGTAGTCATAAAACGTTTCTGTCCAAAATCTTGTTCCATCTCTTCGTTGCAATGAATCATCTGATTCCCAGTCAACATCAAAAAACTTATGACACAAGAAAATAACCTCAATTTCTGCAGGACGATTACCGGGACTCGAGGCAATATAAAAACCACGGGCACCAGTTTGTCCAAATTCGTGAACAGTACCATCTCGAGGTAATTCAATGGTCGGTATTTGGTTATCTTCTCTTTTAAGTTGGCTACCATCTTCGCTCATAAATTTTATCACCCCCAATTTATTGAGATTTTATTTGACAACTGTTTAAACAGTATACCAAAATTAACTTTTGCAGCGCTGGTCACGGGCGGGGACGCGGCCAGCGCCTCCACCGACGATCTCTTTCTGTGCCCAGAGAGAGACTCGAACTCTCACACTCTTGCGAGCACTAGCTCCTGAAGCTAGCCTGTCTGCCAATTCCAGCATCTGGGCATTTTAAATTTTTTATGTTCCAATAGCGATCTTTGATGATTCTTTATAAATTATAACATCTGGTATAACAGAATATAAGTTTGTATTATATTGCGATATTTCGTAAAATAGCTTAGTTTCAGCCTTCGTAGCTTAATGGATAGAGCAGTGGTCTTCGGAACCGCTGATGGAGGTTCGATTCCTCTCGAAGGCGCAATTTGGCTGTTGGCCAACAATTGATAGTACGCTAAAATATATAGAATAAATCTTGATGGTGGCGTGTGCCGAACGGTTTAGGCGTTACCCTGTGGAGGTAATTTTAGCGGGTTCAACTCCCGTACGCCACCCATAAATATTAATAAGTATAAATTAGAACCAGAGCGCTTGTAGCTCAATGGACAGAGCAATTCCCTTCTAAGGAATAGGTTGTGGGTTCGACTCCCGCCAAGCGCGCAGAAAGATAATGTTTATAAAATTTCGAACAAATGAATTGGTTTTTATATATCGTCGAATGCGATGACAAAACGCTTTATACCGGAATAACAACTGATGTTAAAAGACGCTTGTTTGAACATAATAATGACAACTTAAGAGGAGCAAGAAGCACAAGATATAAAAGACCTGTAAAACTAGTTTATGTGGAAGATGTAGAAACTCAGTCAAAGGCAAGAATAAGAGAAAACCAGATAAAGAATTGGAAAAGGAAAGATAAAATAAAATTAATTAAAAGAAATAATCCTGCCTACAGGGCCGGTAGCTCAATTGGTAGAGCAAGTCCCTCTTAAGGATTAGGTTCAGGGTCCGAGTCCCTGCCGGCTCACCATTTTGGAAATTAGCAGACGTGGCGGAATTGGTATACGCGTAGCCTTGAGGAGGCTATGGGGTCAAACCCGTGGAGGTTCAAGTCCTCTCGTCTGCACAATGCATATTTTTGAGATGGCCACTTAGCTCAGTTGGTAGAGCGCTTCGTTTACATCGAAGATGTCAGGGGTTCAAGTCCCTTAGTGGCCACAGTAAAAAATAATTTTGAATTAAATCTTGATTAGTATGCAATTTTACGCTATAAAATAAAGATAACGAGCCGAGATGGCAGAGGTGGTCAACGCGCGTGTCTGAAAAACACGTTATCCAGGTCCGACTCCTGGTCTCGGCACAGTCTAATAAATTTGTTAAATGAATTTAACGTAACTACATCGCGGGAGTAGTTCAGCAGTAGAATGCTTCCTTGCCAAGGAAGAGGTCGCGGGTGCGAGTCCCGTCTCCCGCTCAGAAAGCCATCGTTCAAAAACGGTCTTGTTTTTTATTTTAATTTTTAAAAGGAGACTGGTATGTCAGAGAAAGAGAGAGAGACGGAGGGACAGCAAAAAACAGATCCGGCACAAGTTATAAACGCTGTGCTGGATGCGGCGTATAATATGCAACCTGCTTCTCCTGTTTTACAATTTCAGCTCGAACAAGCACTTGATAAGAATGGAATAATAATTCTTCAAGCCCCAACAGATGGCAATATTTCCGATCCCGGCACAACCGTTGAAACACCCAAGAAACCGAGTTAGTATAATATGATTTCGTCCCTTAAAACGAATGTTGTATTTTTCCTCAACTCCTGTTGGATTATAAACCTTAATTCTTGACTGTTGGTTTTGTCAAAACTTGAAGTTTTAATTTCGGAGTTATAGATTTAATTATCTACATTTGCTAGAATTGACTATATTTTATATATTTGCGGGATCGTCTAATGGTAGGACAGCGGACTTTGAATCCGCCAGTCATGGTTCGAATCCATGTCCCGCAGCATACATAGTCTTTTAATAAAAACAATAAAAATCTGACAGAGCTATAATAGATACGATGATCGTTACAAAATCAGAACCTTCAATGAAATTCAAGATCCGGCATTAAGGAAAAAGTTTGAAAAGTTAACTGCATATTTTTTTAAAAATATTCTATGAAAAACAAACAAATTTTAGGAGCACTCGCTCTTGACTTAAAACGCGTAGCGATGGGCTATTTTAGAGGCTCAAACCACATGGCGGACAAATTTTATTCAGAGGCTTTAAAACGACGAAATGAATTGGATAAAAATACTCTCAAGCCGTACTTGTCTGTTTTTTTAAACAAACTTGATATTCTTAACACAGAAGATAAAAATAAAGCCGCAGAGGACGCACTCTTATACAGCACGATTTTTCAAAACGCAGCTACATGTTAGTAATGTGATTGGAACATATTCCTCCTTAATTAAATTTAACCGTTTATCTCAAATATGTTCTTAATATACGGGGTACAGCCCATACAATACAAAAAGTCCACACGCGGCATTAAATTATTTACCGCCTTTAACTTTTATACAGACAAAGATTCCAATAAGTGGGTGACTTATACAAAACATGAATCAATTGACTAACTATGCTATAATCTCATCATGTACTTAGTAAGTATATCAAATCTACATCACGCAGCACCTCTATGGGAGGTTGCTTTGTCGTGATGTAAAATACCAAACTCGGCTAAGATAGACCTCCCCTAAGGGAGGTTTTTTTGTGGCAAAAACTATGAAAGAACAATATAAATTTATTTTTGATCTGGATGGCACTCTTTATCGCTTTGACAAAGGACAGGGGCAAATCTTCGCAACGTCACAATTCTATGCTGACCTAAGAAGTAATGCCTATGCCTTTTTCATGAAAAGATGTGGATTATCGAAAGATGCAGCAATAGTGGAATACGAAATGATAAAAGAAAAATACAACGGAGAAGTTAGTCTTGGTGTTGAACAAGAATATGAAATAGATAGATATGACTATTTTGCAAACACATGGAATCTTAATCCAGAAGAATATATTGAGAAAGATAATGATTTACCACAAATGTTTGATCAGCTGAAAGGACGAATTGCACTTTTAACAGCTGCACCAAGGATATGGGCAATTAATGTCTTGGCTTATCTTGATATTGTAGATATATTTGAAGGAAGATTTTATACAGGAGAACCAGATGAAAGAAAACCAAATCCTCGCATATTTCAAAGAATCGCAGATGATTTCGGAATTTTTCCTAGCAAAGTATTTTCTATCGGAGATCAGGAGTACTCAGATATAGCCCCTGCTAAAAGCATAGGAATGGGTACAGTATTAATTGGTTCGGCACAAAATAGCATTGCCGATTATCAGGCCGGTGATGTAAAACTAGCAATTAACCTGTTAAGAAAGGAGGGATTTGTATGAAAAGAAAAATTATAATCGATACTGACCCGGGACATGATGATGTGATGGCAATAATACTTGCTGCAAAAAGTGGAAAGTTTGATATTCAAGCCATCACAACCGTGTGTGGCAACTCTACCATTGAAAATACCACAAGAAATGCGCGGTATGTATTACAGCTACTCAATAGAGAAGAGATTCCTGTTTTCTCGGGAGCAGCAAAGCCTCTAAAAAGGAGTTTAATACAAGCAGTAGTGCACGGAAAAAGTGGTCTTGATGGTATTGATCCGACAAATAAGCCAAGACTTAACGGCAATGCTGTTCAAAAAATATTATCAATTATAAATGCAAATCCCAACGAAGTAACTATTGTTGCTTTAGCACCCTTGACAAATATTGCAACGGCGATACAGAAAGACCCAAAGACAATGATGAAAGTAAAGGAAATAATTATCATGGGAGGGGCGATAAAAGTACCTGGCAATAAAAATCGTGTAGCAGAGTTTAATATTTTTGTTGACCCCGAAGCGGCAAGTATAGTTTTTGCATTTCCTGTTAAAAAGACTCTTGTCCCACTTGACGTATGCAATCAGGTCAAACTAGTGTTACAAGATTTCAAATCAATTAAAAATTTATCTCTGAGAAATGTGCTATTAAAGATGATCAAACCTTACATAAAAAATATTGCTGAGGATGAAGGAGTAAAAGCTGCCATGATGTACGATCCTTTAACAGTCTATTATTTGCTTAATCCAAAAGTAGCGCAAACCTATAGATGTAATATTGGAATTGAAACGACAGGACAATTCACAAGTGGTATGACAGTTGCTGATTTACGCATCAAACCAGAACAAGAAGTTAATGTCACTATTGTGGAATATATAGAGAAAAATGATTTTAAAAATGATTTTATTCAAATCTTGAGTAAGTAACATGAAAAAAACAATTCGAAATTCATCTCTTTTTCATCACATCCAACCCTTGTAATAAGGGATTGGTTGTGTTGTCTTTTTTTATTTCTCCGTAACACTATCGCTCCCTTCTTATAAGGGTTTTTTATTGGAAGGAAAACTCACATGGAAGGGGGTGATAATTATGAAAGAAGTTGGTTATTTTGCTGAAAACAAAGAATGTGTACAAAACAAACCGTATGTTGTATCAGCGGACATAAAAACATTATTAGAGCTATGGTCTGTAGAAAAAGGTTATACTCTGCCAGATTCAGGATTTTTCAAACAGTTAAGAACTGATTTTGTAAGTAGAATGACCTCCATTTTCCCGGGCTTTGAACTGGTAAGTGAAGATGAATTATCTAGTGGCCTTACAGAGATGGTCAAAGAAAATAATGTTTTTCCAGTATCACTGGATAGAGTTTATTATCGTTCTCAACCTAGTTTAGATATAACTCGTGTTGTAGATAGTAACGGAAACAGTAGAGGTTTAGGTAAGCGTGCTGAAAGTTCACTACTTCTTTCTCAATTTAGAGAATTAAAAAACAGAGGGTTGACAAAAATAGCGCTTGTTGATGATGTAATCTTTACGGGTGACCTTCTTGAACGAGTTAGTGGAGTACTTGAAAAAATGGGTATAGAAGTACCGATTATCTATGCTGGTATCGGAATTAGTGAGGGCATCGATAAGCTGACAGCTACTGGTAGGCAAGTTTTCTGTGTTAAAAAATATCCCAAGGTCATTGATGAAGTCTGTGAACGAGATTTTTACCCAGGTGTTCCTTTATCAGGTAGATTGGTTGACGATAGTAATACAGGAGCTCCTTATATCTTGCCATTTGGCAATCCTGTTGAGTGGGCATCAATTCCACAAAAGTCACAAGTATCATTTTCTCGCTTCTGCATTAATCAAACAATCTGCTTATTTACGGCAATTGAGGATGCTTCTGGTAAAGTTGTTTCGTGTACTGATGTTGAAAGAAAAGTAATTGGTATGCCAAGAGGCAATACACGCTTTGTTGATGCTCTTAAAGTCTTTATATAAGAAAGATATGCTGGTTAGTAAACCCACTAACCAGCTGTTTTCTAAAAGTTTGAAAAACCGTCTCTGATGTCGCATTTATTTTAATAATTGAAAGAATGCTGTTAATCGTTTTTGGCTAGCAGAGATGTAATAAGTGTAGTGATTGGAACTGCCAAAATCAAACCTATGCTCGCAACTAATGTTCTTACTATCTCCTCTGCAACAATTTCATAGTTGATGATTTCTGTATACGGATGCGGAGAATTAATAAAAAGAAGCAGTAATGGCATTGCTGCGCCGGTATACACAAGTATTAAAGTGTTAACTACTGATGCTATATGATCTCTCCCAACATCCATTGTTTGATTAAAAAGATTGTTAAATGATATTGTGGGAGAAGACTTCTTGAGCTGATATACAATGGCGGATTGAGAAATTGTTATATCATCAAGAATGCCCAAAACTCCAATAATAATCCCCGCCAGTAGTAGCCCTTTGATATTAATTAGATCTGGTTTTGCAGCTTGTAAAAATCCTGCTTCTTCTGAAGCAAAACCCGTTAATCGGGACACATCGACAAAGATATTTGCGAGTATCCCGGTTATGATTAAAGTTATAATTGTTCCTAAAATCGCCGAAGTAGTTTTTTTATTGAGACCATGGGAGAGATAAAAGGTAATGGGTATAATGAAAATGGAACCAATTATGGCAATAGTAACAGGATCTTTGCCTGCAAGAATTTGCGGAAGCACAAATTGGAAAATAACCCAAAATGATAGCCCCATCCCTATTAAGGATGCTATTCCGCGCTTCCTTCCAATTAAAACTGTGAGCACTACAAAAAGTCCGAATAGCCAGTAGAGCGGAGTACGTCTTATATAGTCACTGATATACAATTGTTCTTCCCCCTGAGAATCAATTGCTGTTACAAGTAATTTGTCTCCAATTTTATATTTTTGAACATTTGCAACCGGAATGGTTCCACTTTCAATAATTAACTTCTGGCCTTTTCGTTTTTCTCCAGTAACAAAAACTTCCAGTTTTTGGTACAGCTGTTTAGAGCTACCAATTTCAACTTCTTTTTCTTCTTGAACGTCAGTCACAATTGTTTCTAAAACTTCTTCTTGTGGAAGCTGGCGCTGTTGTGCCTGAGCATTTACTGATCTAGGAACGACTATGACAAGTATCGTCAGTACGCAAAATGATGTTTTGAAAAATGAAAATAATTTTTGCATATTTCCTTTTACCATCAAGGAAAACCTCAAACAAGATCAATTCATGGATTTAACTTGAAATCCTTTATTGACAAAGTGATATGTGTCATATACGGTATTGGTATCAGGAAGGATACCGGACACAATCACATCGTTTCCAAAGAAATTTTTAATGGTATCGCCCTCTTTTACGAAAAGCTTTTCCTCCATCATGATTTTTGCCTCATCGTATCCTATATAGATTGGCGTATATTTTGTGCCGCCGATATAGACAGGTGTAAAACCATCCACGGGAATTTTACTCGTTAGTTCTTTGGGCATATTAGCACTAACCACATAGAATTTCTTCTCAATGCCATCTGGTGTTTTTACTACCATAATATTCTTTTCTATAGCAACACCTTTTACGTCCAGTTTTTCGCTGGCTGCCATAGTGGAGCTGAATTTGGCAAACTCAATAAAGAGAAACGTAAAAGCCACGATCATCACTGCGGGAGCAAAAAGCGAGACATAATTTCTTTTACCCGGCTGATATCGTCGTAAGAGAAGAGAATTGCCAACAACTGAAACAGAACTTAAGGCCATCGCAAGACCAGCAAGCTCCGGCTTGAGCATTAAACCAATAAAACTAAAAACGCGGGCTGCAATTGGAATACCAATCACATTATAAAAAAGCGCAAAAAACATGTTCTGCTGAATTTTCGACACCGTGCTCTTGGACAGTTCCAGTGCATGGACGACATCGCGCAGATCATTCTTGACAATAACAATACCTCCGGTTTCCATAGCCACATCGGTACCTGAACCCATAGCGATACCAAGATCAGCTTGGGCAAGTGCTGGAGCATCGTTAATACCATCTCCAACCATGGCTACCTTCTTCCCGGTGCCCTGAAGATTCTTTACTTCATTGGCCTTGTCCTGTGGTAACACTTCTGCCAAAACGTTATCAATCCCCACCTGCGAAGCAATGGCTTTGGCTGTCCGGGTGTTGTCGCCGGTCATCATCCATACTGCAATGCCTAGGTTTTTGAGTTTCTCAACGGCTTCTTTTGAAGTCTCTTTGACTGTATCGGCAACGGCTATTACACCTTCTATTTGCTCTTTGGATGCAAGGATCATGACGGTTTTACCTTGCTCTTCAAGTCTGGCAAGTTTGTGCTCAATACGACCTATATTCAAACCAAGTTTGCCCTCTATGAGCTTACGGTTACCAAAGTAGTACTCGGTTTTGCCGATTTTTCCTTTAACACCATGGCCTGAAATTGCAGAGAATGCGCCTACATCTTCGAGATTGATCCCTTCTTCTTGTGCATAAGAATATATTGCCTCGGCCAATGGATGCTCTGATTGCTTTTCAAGACTCGCCGAAATCAAAAGCACTTCATCTTCATCTAGTTTTCCATAATCTTCCACATCAGTAACTTCTGGTTTGCCTTTAGTAATTGTTCCTGTTTTATCAAAAACAATGGTATTGATTTTGCTGGCAGCTTCAAGTGGTTCTCCGCCTTTTATCAAGATGCCGTGTTCCGCGCCGACTCCCGTTCCAACCATAATGGCGGTAGGAGTAGCAAGGCCTAAAGCACATGGACACGCAATCACAATCACGGCTGTAAATGCCATAAGAGCAAATGATAAGGATGCTTCAAATAGGAAATACCAGACAACAAATGTCAATACAGCAACAAAAATAACTGCCGGCACAAAGTATGCTGAAATACGATCAGCTACGGCTTGAATCGGTGCTTTTGAACCCTGTGCATCCTCAATCAGGCGGATAATTTGTGCCAGGGTTGTTTCACTGCCAATGCGGGTCGCCTTAAACTCAAAGCTTCCTACCTTATTCAGCGTACCGCCGATAACCATATCATCAACATGTTTTTCAACAGGTAAACTTTCTCCGGTAATCATGGATTCGTCCACTGATGAGGATCCTTTGACAATCACACCATCAACTGGAATTTTCTCGCCGGGACGGACAACGATAATATCATTTTTGACGACCTGATCAACGGGGATATCGAGTGTTTTACCGTGCCGTATAACACGGGCGGTTTTTGCCTGCAAACCCATCAATTTCTTGATGGCCTCACTGGTCTGACCTTTTGCCTTGGCTTCCAGAAATTTTCCCAGGATAACAAAGGTGATAAGAAACGCAGCCGTCTCAAAATAAAGCTCGGGGATTTTCATTCCATTAAACCCAATAAGCGATTTTGTCTGCACGTAATACGTTATAAAATTGATCAAGCTATAGAAATAGGCAACAGATGTACCAATGGCAATCAGACTATCCATATTAAACGTTTTCATCCGAAGAGCTGAAATCATGCCCTTATAAAAACTCGAGCCAATAAAGAATTGGATGGGTGTTGATAAAATGAGTGAGACAATACCAATATAAGGCAAAAGTGTTGCTTTAAACGGTAAGGTAAAGAAGTCCAGAAACATGAAGTAAATCATAGGAAAAGAGAGTGCTAAGCTCACTAAAAATTTTCTCCGCTGGCTTTTGATTTCTGCCTGCTGACGTTCTGCTTGAGCGTTGGAATCTTCTGCCTCCGCAGAAATTGCTCTATATCCCGCTTTCTCAACACCAGCAATCAGATCACCAATCTTTGAAATGGATGAATCATGGACAATGGATGCCTTCTCTGCAACAAAATTCACCTTTGCATCGGTGACACCCGGAACTTTTTTAAGCTGGCGTTCAATGATGGCAGCACAGGAAGAACAGTGCATTCCGGTAATCTGCAGATTTATGGTTCTATTCATATGCTGATCCGTTAATAAAATAAGAAGTATCTTTTAGCGCGCTTCAGTTGTTTGTTCTTTGGTAATTTGTTTTTTGTGATTCGACGACAGCTTTTCCGTTTTCAATTGTTACTTCGACTTTCGAAATACCAAGTATGACTCCAATTATTTTCTCAGATATTTTCTTGCCCCACAACCTCCACATCCTCCACTGTCAACACTGCACGATGACACTCCGACGCTTGACAACCGGTTTTTGGTGTTTGCTGATATTTGTTCTTGAAGCGCTTGACTTCCCGTGCTGGCGGATTCGTCAACAACAGTAAATGAGCCGGTAAACATACCCATTGAACAGGAGAAACGAATCGTTCCTGCCTGGTTTGGTGTAAATTCAAAGACATTTTCTCCAAGCTGCAAACTTTTTTTGATATTAAGCTGCTGGGAAACAATGCTTGCCGCACAGGTGTAAATGTTGTTGGAAGTTATAATCCATTTGACAGGAACGCCTTTTTTAATCGTGAACTTATTCGGACGATACCCTCCGGATTCCTGAGTCATACGGACTTCCTGAATTCCATCCACCATTGTGACATTGGGATCAGAAACAGTGTTGCCAACTGCAATTTTGGTGGTAAATATCCCCAACACTTCTGGAGTCACGCCAAGCAGATTAAGACCATTAGTAATATTAAAAAACGACAGAAGAATCACCACGACTCCTGCGGTTTTGAAAAACAGCTTGGCACCGTTTCCCCTGACAGCCGAAGTCAGTCCACCGATACCAAGCAATCCGGGAGCTGTCCCCAAAGCAAAGACTCCCATTGTGAGAGCACCCGTTAAGGGACTTCCAAAGCTCATGGCAAAAAGCTGCATGGCCTGCGTAAAACCGCATGGCAGGAAAAACGTAGAGGCTCCCATGAGCGCCACATTGGTGTTACTATATTCAAACCCAACCGTATCAGTAATACCCAATGCGCGGCTTATCCCTTTGGGTAAGGTGAAGGATGCACGTTTTAGAAATGGAAATACATCGATAAGTTGGCTACCCAAAAGAAGCATAACAAATCCAGCAATCACCGTTAACATACCCAATACCGATGTAGAAAACTGAAAGATCGATCCTAAGAATCCAAGCGCACCGCCCAAAACAAAGTAGGAGATAATTCTTCCAATATTAAAATATAGATGTGGAGTAAATTTTTCCATACCAGTCGCCCGGGGATTCTTGACCGAAAAGCGTGCTGCTGCACCAAGAACCAATCCTCCTACTAAAGCCATGCATGTTGAAACACCGGCAGTAAGACCAATAAGGAAAACAACCGGCAAACTGGAGTAATTGCTGCCGGTTATTGATTTACTGATATCAAAAATTCCAAGGGTCTTGGCCACAAAAAAAAGCGCAACAGTGATAAAAAATGCGATTCCTAAATCTAGATAATCTTTGCGATTTTTGGAAATAAATGAAAACTTGCCATCTTTCCCTAAGGCATAACCAGCGTTTTGAACAGCACAGCTCACTTCATTTTGGTCAAGCTCACATTCACAATCGACATCAGCAACACCCATCTTATGGCTAACAGAAACACCAGTAACACCTTTAACTTTTTTCAACTCGTCCTCGATTAAAATCTCGCACGAGCGGCAATGCATACCTTTGATATGTACTTGTTGAATTGTCATATTTTAGAATATACACAAACACCCATTAAGATTTTATGAAGATGAATTCTTTGCGATATCCGGATGCGTAGAACAGGCATATACATATTATATGTGTGTATTAACCATTCAATGATAGAGTATTCTCAAACTTATAAATATCAAGAGTAAGCGGTAAAATAATGGTAATCGTTGTACCTCTATTTATTTGGCTTGCAACTTGAATTTCTCCTTTGTGTGCATGAATAATACCCTGCGCAATGGCAAGTCCGAGTCCAGAACCCACCATTCGAGAAGTTTTTGATCCGCGATAAAAACGTTCAAATATATGTGATTGATCTTCGCTTGATATACCGACTCCAGAGTCTTTTACAACAAGAAACGCGTGATTATGATTTTTTTTAAGTGACAAAGAAATTGTTTTCCCGCTAGACGTATATTTAACAGCGTTATCGACAATATTGAGAATGGCACGGAATAATTTGTCTTCGACACCATTTACAATAACATTCGAGGTGATTTCCGACGACATCCTGATCTTTTTTTCTCCAGCGAGTTTTTCCGCAATCTCAACTATGTCCTTACTAATTTGGGAAAGATCTACTTGCTTATTCATTTTATGGGCGTTTTCCGCCCCAATCCATGCGAGATCAAGAATATTTTTGACGGTTTGTGATAATCGATTGACATCAACCAGTGTATCGGTAAACGCCTTTTTATAGTCATCATGCGTTCGTGCTTTTGTCAGAGTCACCTCAATGCTGGTTTTAAGTGTCGCCAGGGGAGTCTTAAGTTCGTGGGCTACATCTCCAATAAATTGTCTTTCTCGAGAAAAGGCATCGTTCAAATGATCCAAAAGACTATTAAAAGTTAAAGAAAGTTCTTCTAATTCATCCCCGGTTTTAGGGTTAGTGACCCGCTCGTTAAGATTTTCAGCGCTGATTTTTTTGAGTTGCTTGGATGTTTGTGAAATTGGATGCATGGCTTTGCCTGCCAGGACATATCCACCTAAGAAGCTGAGAACAAATACCATGACGTAAATAGCGATCAATGCTATTGCCAAACTATTCAGCGAACCCTGAATAACATCCATTGGTTGTCCCATGATAATCAGTGCTTTGGTTTGATCAGATTTTGTTGCAGGGAAAACGCCTAGGCGAACGGTGCTTGTACCTATTGATCTGTTGACAAAAGTTGGTTTAATAATATTTGCAGACCGTTCAAGAAGTTCTTCCGCGACTTTCTCATTTGCACCAAGACCTTGGGAACTATAAAAAATCTTACCATATGTGTCCCCGATAATAAGCACCATACCGGGCATTTCCGTAAACTGATGAGCAAAAGCCTGGCTATTACTGATAAACGATTCATCCGTTATTGTTCCATCTTCTTGAGAAATAATTTCAACAATTCGCTCACTGTGAGAGATAATGGCAGAATCCGTATGTGACAAGAGCAGTTGCTGGATCAAAACATAAAATGAAACGAAAAGGACTGCCATCGCGAAGGCAAAAATAGTCGTATACCAAACACTTAATCTAAGCCGTATGCTTTTTACATTCATGTTTAATTTCCAATTTTAAAACCAACCCCGTGAACAGTTTGAATTAATTTCTTTTTTCCGGAAACATCGACTTTTTTTCTGAGTGATGCTACAAACACATCCACCACATTACTCATGCCGTCAAAATTATAATCCCAAACATGCTCTGTAATCATGGTTCGAGTAACAACTTCACCTTTATGCCGGAGTAATAATTCAAGCACTGCAAATTCTTTTGGCGTTAACTTAATTGGTTTGCTATCACGGGTTACATTATGTTTAAGTGGATTAAGTTCTAAGTCTTCAAATAAAAGTGTAGGGGCTGCCTCCCCCTGACTGCGACGAATCAGTGCATGTACTCGAGAGCGGAATTCTACGAAAGAAAAGGGCTTGGTGAGGTAGTCATCAGCACCACTATCCAACCCTGATACCTTGTCATCCGTAGAGGATTTGGCAGTAAGCATGAGGATGGGAGTTTTGATGTTTCTGGAACGAATACTTTTACAAATGGTAAGGCCATCAATCTTTGGGAGCATAATATCAAGCACGATAAGGTCATATTGCTCCGATTCAGCCAAAAACTGCCCATCCTCACCATCAAAAGCCTGATCAACGGCAAACCCATTCTCGACAAAACCTTTTTTGATGATATTGGAAAGACGTCTCTCGTCCTCCACAACAAGAATTCTCATGATCTTATTATATGTTATTATATGAAAAATCATGAAGAAAACATTAAAATGTTTTGTTTGATAGTGTATAAAAAACAACACTCGCCAATTAGTGACTATGAAAAAGCATCTTTGCCAACTTAATAAAAGTGTATATAATGATGATATGACGACGCTGGAAAAAATAAAGAATATGTTTTTTTGGGGTTTTATTTTATGGTTGCTTGGATATATAACCGGAATCGCGTTGTTTTTTGCTGTACCAAAAAATTATATTGGCTGGATAATTATGCCAATGGCAACAGTATTAACAATCTGGATATTAATATATAGGGTAAAACGCCCAGAACTGATGTGCTATCTGGGAACAGGTTTTATTTGGATGATTATGGCTGTTGTACTGGATTATATATTTATCGTTGTTCTATTGAAAACCGGAAATACATATTACAAACTGGATGTTTTTATATATTATTTTCTCACTCTTACGCTACCAATTGCTGTTGGGTATTGGAAATTTAAACATAAAGCCCCAAAGGCAGAACTTTTTTAGGTCTAATATGCAATCTATGGTTGTTTATGATTGTTATTGTTTGATATAATCTATATGTTTATTTTTAATCAGGCGCTTTGGCGCTGATTTTTTAGTTTTGATATTACATGACAGAGAACATTTCCTACTCACCTGCAGATTCATCTTCAGCCAAATCATTAACAGAGCGAGAAAAACAAGTTGTGCGGTTGATGGGAGGAGGATACACAAATAAGAAAATTGGGAAAAAATTAAAAATAAGTCCTTACACGGTCGCAAATCACATAGCGAACGTGAAAGATAAAATGGGTATTAATGGTGGCAGCAGAACTGAAACGGTAGTAGTGGCGTTACAGAATGAACAAATTTCCATAGACGAAATTCCAGAATAAAATATATTTGTGAGTATTTCTAAATTTTTTTGGCATCTTTTTATTTTTTTGCTTTATTTTGCCGCAGGATTGCTTTTGGTATTTTTCTATTTCAGAAATTCGCTTTTTCTGTCTTCTCAAAAACAAACTTCACTTCTGCAGCAAATCTCTATCAAACCGCAATTTTCTCTGGAAAATGCTCCAACAGATTCTCTCCGGGGTGCAATCGTCACGCTTTCGGGACAAGTGTTTTGGAAATCAAGAACAGCCTCTGAATCTGCGCAAATTTTTCAACCCCAACAAGTTCAACAAGGAGAAGCTGTTGAAACCAAGAAAGAAGGGTTTGCGAATATTGAAATTGCAGAAGGCTTGATTATTCTGATGTCGCAAAATTCCATGCTTGATTTTATTCAAACGCTTAAAACAAATTTTCTTCTTCAACAAAATTTCGGCGCAATTTCATATGTCAAATCAAACTATATTCCCCTAACCATCAGAATAGATAATCTTATCATCAAATTAGGTAGCGGCGAACTAAACGCGGTCTCTGATATTAATGGGACGCAAATAACTCTGGAACTTGCCCGTGGCAGGGCCACGCTTGCGTATAATGACAATAATTTTGTGACACAAATAGTAGAAATGGCAGATCAGGAAACAATTGTTTTTGATAAAGAAGAAAAAACAATAAAAAGAAAGTCCTCAGGGAAATAGAAAGTCATTATTATTTTTATAATCTACTGCTGATTTTAATATGTCATCTCCTTCATAGCCAAGCGCCCAAAAGGCTATGCCACCCAGTTTTTTCTCATCTGCAAATTTAATCTTGGTGCTTAATGATCTGACATCAGGATAGAAAATCTGATGATATGAATCAGACAATTGGTCCTTGAACACAACCAGTGCTTCTTCACTTTTATCACGATATGAAACACTGCAACTTGAACAAGAAGCTAGAAGCTCCTGAATTCGAAAAGTACTGGCCATCCTTCCGGTTCCCGGAATAACCGCGGCTGAGGCGTTGTTATCAATAGTTTCCCATTCATATCCATATAACGGTAAACCTAAAATTATTTTCGAGGAAGGAACAATTTCTAATGCTTTTTCGACAACAGTTTTGATATCAAATTCCAAAAACTCGCCGGCTCCGCCAAGCGGAGACACTGGGCCAATCACCTTTGAACCGATATAGTGATAGTCGTATGCCATAATTATTACTTTGTCAACAATATTTCCGATTAAAAACGGATCAACAATTCTTTTCCTGAAAAAATCAAGAACACTAATATCCAAACTCAAAGAATTGATATTTTCCCTATTTAAACCCTGCTTTATGGCGTTTACAAACAAACTGAAATTGATTCTGTCGGATTCTGAAGCATCTTTTGTACTTTCTAAATCCAGATTCAAGCTTGTGAAGCCATACTTTTTCATAAGCGGCACAACATCATTAACCAGATTTGCCGCATGAAGTTTTGGTTGAGAGATTATTTTATCAATTGTTTTATTATTGCTGCTGAAGATTGAAAGTGATAAACCAAAACGATCATTTTTTGCAATATTAATCATTTTATCAAACTTCCCGCTTTTTAAAGCAAACCAGCCCGGTTCATTTTCATTGGGATTATTCATTTTTAAAATCGTGCCATCTTCATCTATGGTCAAAGCAAAAAAGATGATATCAGTAAGAGACTCCTTGTAGTTTGTTTTGGCATTTGACAACAACCAATAGGGCATAAAGCCGATTATTTCTGTCTTTTTGAAATCTGTGCCAACCGGACTAGTGTAGTGACTCGAATTTGATAAACTGAAAATAGGGGTATAAAAAATCACATAATAGCCAAATGCGAATCCAAGTGCCGCAGCAGCAATTGCTATAAATATTTTTTTAATCATGCGAACTATCTGGATTAAAATATTCATAAACCGATTTGGAAAGCAGAGATAAAATTTCCTTTGTGTTTTTTGGGTCTTTTGTTTCACTCAGCAAGGCAACAACATAAGTACTGCTTGGAGAAAATATTATGCCAACATCATGATTAAATTCATCCAGCTCTCCGGTTTTATGGGCAATAGGAATTCCGTTTGGTAAATATTTTGGAATTTTATCATTCAGTCTCTGCGTTTTTAATAAATTCAACATTTTCTCCGAATTTTCTTTATCCGCCAAATCCCCCAAATACAATTTGACTAAAAAATTGGCCATATCAAAAGCGGTGGTGGTTGGAAGTGAATGATCGGAGCTAACGTATGAGTTTAAAAAGTTATTTTTCTGTAAAAACGTTCTCAGGTTTTGAAGCCGGATTTTGTCTGTAAGCAAAAGACCAGCATAATTATCTGAAATTACAATCATTTCTTTTACAGCATCCGAAACGCTAAGGGATATAATGCCGTCATTTCTTTCTGCCGTATTGGAATCAAGATAAAATTCCGCGTTTAAATCAACAATGCTTTTGGTAATCAACTCGTCTTCCCTGAGAATTCCAGCCTCAATCTGTCTGTAGGTTTCGGCCATAACCCAGAGTTTGTATAGACTGGCGGTTGAGAATGGTCTATTTTCGTTATAATAGAAACTTTCACCGGTTGTTAAATTTTTTATTACAACAGCATAAATCCCTGTTTCATTAACAAGCGTGTGATTTACGGCTTCTCCCAATCCGCTTTTATTAATCTCCTCCAGCGGCACAATAGTAGGGGAGGGAGTGAGCGTAACTGATGGTAAAACTGCAGTAGATGTTGTATTGGTTTTTGATCCGTTGAAATTATATTGGCTTAAAAAAAGCAAAACGGCAAGAAAAATTATAAAAAGCAATGATGTATGAACTTTGTGTTTTTTCACCCGTACGTGACCCATAACCATGATTATATACCATTAACAACTCATACTATTTTACCCTCTTTTAATTAATCCCGTGAAAAATATGACTTCCTTTTCACTTTGGCAAAGGTTTCGGGAAAATAAATATACCTATAAACAGAAGTTAAACAAAAATGTCGCAGTAATTAAATCGCTTCCAAAATATTTAGTTATTCCCTCTCTTGAATTAAAGTTGCCTGTTTATACAAGTGAAATAAAAAGCGGAAAATGGGAAACCACAGCAGAAGGCGTGTCGTATTTGTTGTCGTCTGGACTTCCGGGCCAATACAGTAATACAGTTATCTACGGCCATAATTGGAACAGCTTGCTCGGATAAGACATGGTGTAGAAAAATAATAGCGATAAATATCTAGAATAATCTTGACAAGAATACCAATAACAACTATTATCATAGTAGAAAAACTTATTTCAGCAAAAACAGAAACTCACCAATTCTGTTACTGAAGGTCTCTATTACCAAGTATAGAAAATTAAGACCACCATATGTCCGGATGGAACCTTCCTCAAAACAGGAATCCGGCAGACAGGTGGTTTTTTGTTTATTTATAAAGGAGAGTATATGTCAAAAATACTGGATGAGAAAATGGAGAAAATGTCTGAAAACGAACAAAAGCTTTGGGCCCTAAGACACACTGCCGAACATGTTCTGCACTTGGCAATGCAGAATTTATATCCCGCCTTAAAAAAGGCCATGGGCCCGGCAACAAACGATGGTTTTTATTTTGATTTTGATTTAGACGAAAAAGTTACAGCGGAAGATTTTCCCAAGATCGAAAAAGAAATGCAGAGAATTATAAACGCCAATTATCCAATGATTCGGGAATTTATAACTGCCAAAAAAGCCAGAAATATATTTAAAGATAACCCCTACAAATTGGAATGGGTTGATGAAATCGAGAAGCGGGGCGAAAAAGTTTCGCTCTATAAAATGGCTGAAGAAGAAGTGGATCTATGCAGCGGCCCACACGCAGAATCTACTGGTCAGATTAAAGCCTTTAAGCTTCTTTTTGTGGCAGGGGCGTATTGGCACGGAGATGAAAAGAAAAAAATGCTCACACGCATCTACGGCACTGCCTTTCCTTCCCAAAAGGAGTTGGAAGAATTTTTAAAAATGAAAAACGAAGCAGAAAACAGAGACCACAGGAAAATAGGTGAAGAATTGGAATTATTTGCCGTCAACGAGGACGTGGGACGGGGTCTAATTCTTTGGCTGCCAAAAGGAAATATTATTAAGGAAGAACTGGAAAATTGGGCAAAACAGACAGAAAAAAAATGGAACTATCAAAGAGTCACCACTCCAAATATCACAAAATCCGGACTATATTACACATCGGGACATCTGCCTTATTACCAAAAAGACATGTACCCACCCATGAAACTTGACGACGGGGAAGAATACTATTTGAAACCAATGAATTGTCCGCACCACCACATGATTTATAAATCAAGAATGAGAAGCTATAAAGAGCTACCGCTAAGACTTGCTGAATATGGGACATGCTATCGCTACGAAGCATCCGGCGAGTTGTTTGGCATGATGAGAGTTAGAGGTTTTACACAGAATGATTCGCATATTTATTGTACGGTTGAACAGGCCGTTGATGAATTCTTGGATGTTATGAAACTCCATGAATATTATTATCAAAGTCTTGGCATAAACAAATATCATCTTGAATTGGCTTTGCGCGACCCAAACAATAAAGAAAAATACCATGGTGATGAAAAAATGTGGAACCTTGCCGAAGAACTGATGAGAAAGGCCGTTGAAAAAACAAATATCAAAATGGTGACCCAGATTGGCAACGCGGCCTTCTATGGACCCAAAATTGATTTTATTGTCCATGCGGTTACTGGACGCGAGTTTGCTGTTTCCACAAACCAAATAGATTTGTTTATGGGTAAACGTTTTGGCTTAGACTATGTTGATCAAAACGGAAAAACTCAAACACCCGTGATCATCCACCGCGCACCGCTTGGATCTCATGAAAGATTCATCGGTTTTTTAATTGAACAATTTGGAGGTGCATTTCCTCTCTGGCTGTCACCAATACAAATCAAGCTTGTTCCTATTTCCGACAGGCATGTAGATTTTGCGGAAAAAATAAAAAACATTTTGGCAGAAGAAAATCTCAGGGTGGAAATCGACAACAGAGCAGAAACAATGCAGTCAAAAATCAGAGACGCGCAAAACCAGAAAATTCCTTATATGCTGATTTTCGGCGACCGAGAAATAAATCAAAATAAAATTGCGGTGCGCACAAGAGGAGAAGGTGATATCGGACAAATGGCTGTTGGGGAATTCAAAAAAAGAGTATTGGAAGAAATAGAAACAAAATCATTGAAACTGATGGGCAAAAGCTAATAAAGAAACACTAATTGCGCTAAGCGGGTGATTGACCATACCTATTAGATATGGTAGTATATTTGACAAGATTGTCCGCCCATGCCCTATGAAAAAGGACTGCGGGACGTGGCAAAGGAGGATTGAATTTTAAAGTTTTATCGCATTAACCAATTTATTCAGGCCAAAGAAGTCAGACTGATCGGAGTTGACAACAAACAAATTGGTATTGTGACAAAAGATGAGGCGCTAAGAAAAGCAGTCGAGGCTGGAGTTGATTTGGTTGAAGTTGTGGCAAAAGCAAATCCTCCTATTTGCCGAATTATTGATTTTAAAAAATTCAAATACCTGGAATCGAAAAAGGAAAAAGAGAGCAAAAAAAAACACAAAGGCGGCGAAGTGAAGGAAGTACGTCTTTCACCTTTTATCGGCGAGCATGATTTGAACACACAGCTTAAAAAAACAAAAGAGTTTTTACATAATAATAACAGGGTAAAATTTGTTGTTAAATTCGCAGGACGGCAAATGGCCAAAACGGATTTTGGCCGGGTTTTATTAAATAGGGTATCAGAAACCCTGAAAGAGGAAGCAAAAATCGAACGTGATATAAAAATGGAAGGCCGGCAGATGGTGATGATTATCGCACCGATTTAATTTTTATTTAATTATTAAATTCTAAACCAAAAGTATGCCAAAACTCAAAACCAGAACCGGAGCGCAGAAAAGAATCACAATTTCCAAAAGAGGAAAACTCATAAGACGCGGACAAAATAACCGGCATCTGAGCATGGGAAAAACACATAATCAAAAAAGGAGAATGAGCGCACCGATGACAATTTATAAGGCATTTGCTAAAAAACTCAAACACTACATATGAGCAGAATTAAAAGGGGAGTAGTCTCCCATCGGAAACATAAAAAGCTATTAGAAATTACAAAAGGTTTTCGCGGAACCAAAAACCGACTGGTCAAAGTCGCCAGGGAAGCAAGTCTGCACGCGGGACAATATGCTTTTGCCGGCAGGAAAAATCGGAAAAGAGATTTCAGACAGCTTTGGATATTAAGAATATCTGAAGCAGTGAAGAAATACGGCTTAAACTATAGCCAGTTTATGAATAAATTAAAAAAGGCAAACATTATAATAAATAGAAAAATTCTTTCGTATTATGTAGTCAACGAACCGGAAACATTCAAAAATATTGTTGAAAAAGCAAAATGAGAATTAATTCCAACCAATTATTTAATTTTTATTTTATCCTCTTTACAAAGGGAGGGTTTGGTTGGATTTAAGAAACTAGCACAAACAATCTGTTCAACCAAAACCTCTTAAAAATATAAGAGGTTTTTTTTATGGGTGTTGATACCCAAAAGAAAGGAGGTGAAAAATCATGGCAGAAAAAGAAATACAAATAGACAGGCTGGGTATTTATGGGGATCGTGCAATCCAGCAACAATTAGCAGAAGAAAATTGGGAATTGGCTGCTACGGCAATGGATAATGGAACATATTATTCAACGCCTACGCGGGTTGAGAATAAATAAAGTCTTTTAAAAAAAGCGTCATTGCTCTAAAATAAAATCATGGATGACATAGCAAAAATCACAACTTCTGCCAAAACCAAAATAGGAAATGCCAAAACACAAAAAGAAATTGAGGCTGTTTGGCTTTCCTATTTTGGGGGAAAAGGAGAGATTGCCAAAATGACCAAAACGATGGGCTCTATGCCAAAAGAAAAACGTGCTGAATCCGGACGAAAAATTAATGAATTCAAAAAGTCGCTTGAGGAATTGATAAATGCCAAAAAAACCGCCTTGCAGAATTCCAACAGCAGTTCAGGGTGGATCGACATCACCGCTCCCGGAATAAAACCACCGCAGGGACATCTGCACATTGTCACCCAGGCCATGGAAGAAATAACCAGAATTTTTGAGAGAATTGGATTTACCAGAGTCAGATATCCTGAAGTCGAGTGGGAGTGGTATTCTTTTGAAGGGCTAAACATGCCCAAAAATCATCCGGCCAGAGATGACTTTGAAACTTTTTTTATTGATTTTCCGCAATCGCAAAAATATGGCAAAGTTGTTCTTTCCCCCCATACTTCATCTGGGCAAGTGAGGGAGATGGAAAGACTCCACCACACTCCTCCAATCAGAATGATTAATATTGCCAAATGCTACCGTCCAAACTGGGATGTTTCGCACGTTCCCATGTTTCACCAATTTGAAGGTTTGGTCGTAGACACAAAAATCAATATTACACATCTAAAAGGAACGATGGACTATTTCGCCAAAGAATTTTTTGGCCAGGAAAGACAAACCAGACTTCGACCTTTTCATTTTCAATTCACCGAACCATCTTTTGAGGTTGATATAAGCTGCGGAGTTTGTTTGGGCAAAGGGGTTTTGTCTGACAACTCCCGCTGCCGCTTTTGCAAAGAAGGCTGGCTGGAACTCGGAGGATCAGGAATGGTGCATCCCAATGTTTTAAAAGCAGGAGGAATTGACCCAGAAAAATATACCGGCTTTGCGTTTGGATGGGGAATTGAGAGAACATATATGATGAAATCCGGCACAAAACTTGACGACATCAGACTTTTATATAGCAATGACCTGAGGTTTTTAGAACAATTTTAGAATAATTTTAAATTTATGAACATACTGATTCCTGATTCATGGCTCAGAGAACACCTTGACACAAAGGCAACTCCCAAACAAATCATGGACTGCCTATCACTCTGCGGCCCGTCTGTCGAAAGAATCAGTAAAACCGGGAATGATTTTGTTTATGATATCGAAATAACTTCCAATCGGGTGGACATGGCTTCTGTTTACGGCATTGCCAGAGAAGCATCAGCAATTTTGCCGCGTTTTGGAATTCCCGCCAAATTGAAAGAATTCAAAACAAATAAACCGCAAGAACCCAAAAATATTCTGCCCATGAATATCTCTGATCCCGAAAAAATCTGCAACCGTATTCTGGGAATCGTCATGGAAGTTGATCAGATGAAACCGTCACCTGTAGAAATAAAAACGCTAATCGAAAAATCCGGCGTGCGATCTCTTAATAATCTGGTTGATATCACAAACTATGTTATGCTGGAAATCGGCCACCCCTGCCACGTTTTTGACTATGACCGCATTAAAACTCACCAGTTTCTGATTAGATTCGCCCAAAAAAATGAACCCATCATCACGTTGGACAACAAAAAGTATTTCCTAAACGAAGAAGACGTTATTATCGATGACACAACAGGAAGAGTGATCGATCTGCCCGGCATTATGGGAACCGAAAATAGCGTTGTTAATGAAACAACACGAAGAATACTATTTTTCATAGAATCCAACAATCCTAATATCATCCGTAAAACCTCAATGCGCTATGGAATCCGAACTATGGCTGCGAATATTAATGAAAAACATCCGGATGTCAATCTTGCAAAACAGGCAATGGAATATGGAATTAGTCTTTTTGAAAAGCTGGCAGGAGGAAAAGTGGCTTCTGAACTGATAGATATCTATCCTTGCAAAGAAAATATTAAAACAATAGAAGTGGCAAGAAACTTTATTACAAAAAGGCTTGGCATTGAGCTTTCGCTCACTGAAATTTCGGAAATTTTGGAATCGCTAAGTTTTGAGATCAGCGTTAACAATGATTTATTAAAAATTAATCCTCCTTCATTCCGCCAACACGATATTCAAATACCCGAAGATATTGTTGAAGAAATCGCCAGAATCTACGGATATCACAATCTGCCGAATAATTTAATGACAGGCGTAATCCCCATCACCCAAAAACCTCTTGATTTGCCGCTGGAGGAAAAAGCAAAAACAGTTCTCAAATTTTTAGGATTAACAGAAACATATTCATATTCAATGCTGTCATCGGAGCTATTGAAGAAAACCGGTCTGGACACCAGAAACACTCTGAAAATCTCAAACCCGCTCACTGAAGAACTTGTGTATATGCGCAAATCTTTAATTCCGCAAATGCTTTTTAATCTTTCCCAAAATCAGAAACAAAAGGAGAAAATAGCATTTTTTGAACTCAGCAAAACCTATATTCCGCAGAAAGACGATCTGCCCGTGGAAGATAATTATTTATGCATCGGCCTGTTGAACCAGGATTTTTTACATCTCAAAGGTATATTGGAGGTTCTTTTGGAAGAGATTGGAATTCCTTGTGTTAATATCAATCCATCCTTAGCGAATTCATTCTTTCAACCGGAACAGGCCGGAGAAATAGTTATTAACAACAAAACAATAGGTAAAATCGGTAATATTTCACAAAAATTATTAAATAATTTTACAATCACCAAGAATGTTGCGCTTCTGGAACTTAATTTTTCGAATCTGGTACCATTTGTTTCAAAAAACAAAAAATTCCTCAGTATTTCAAGCCATCCTCCCGTCTTGGAAGATTTGGCCCTAATTATAAAACCAAAAACATATATCGAAAATCTCATAAACACCATAAAAAACATCAACCCGCTTATTAAACAGGCCTTCCTGTATGATTCTTTTGGGAATACCAGAACTATCAGAATTGTTTATCAGAATCAAAACAGAACACTCACAGAAAATGATGTGAAGCCTATTCGGGAAAATATCCTACAGATTCTCAAGGATAAATTCGGCGCACAACTAAAAACCAGCAATCAAACAACGAAATAACAATTTACGGTGTCGGAGTGCTTTCAGAGGTAGGAGATGGGGTGTTTGTAACGTAATTCCATGAAACCAAAACGCCGATTTTAACAATAATTTCTGAACTATTTCCAGCGCTATCTGTTGCTTTAAATTTTATTTCATGCGGTCCTGTCGGCAGTGTAATTTTTTCATTCACAGAATTTCCCGCCTTGTCAAATTTTAAACTGCCATTAACATAGACTTCCATTTTGACCACATCTCTTTTGGCCAAAGCCAAGGCCTCGATCGGCACGTCGTGATCGTTGTACTGAAACTCGTTCTGGGGATTTTTAATCTTTAACACAACTCTGTCACCGGCTGCCTGGGAAGTTTCTTTGGGAACTTTATAACGTTCATCATTTTGGGACGATATCCAGTTGTCAATGCCTTCCTGCCAGCGGTTTTTTCCATCCAAAGAAACCGGATCATCTTCTTTTAAGACTAAAAAATCTTTTTCTATATAGTCGCCGGCACCGATTTCAACAGGATTTGCAAGTTTTTTATCATCATTTTTGGAAATTTTAAGTCTTTGATAGACCGGTGAAATTCCCTGAGGTTCAGTTCCGCTGATAAAATATTCTGTTCTTTTTGCCGACGAACCAAAAGGCGTACCATCGGCAAAAGCATCAATTTCAAAAGCCTTGACATTTTGAGGTTTTTTGAATTCTTCATCTGCCTGCCCTTTTAAAACTGCCTTGGTTATGCGATTCCAGATTGGAGCAGCACCTGTCACGCCCGAGGTGATTGAAGGATTCATCGGTTTATTGTCGTTATTGCCAACCCAAACTCCAACAACAAATGATGGCGTATATCCAATTGTCCAATTATCCCGTTTTTGATCTGTAGTTCCGGTTTTTACGGCCACAGTTTTATTGGGAATAACTAAATAGGAATTGGTGCCAAACGCCATTTGTCTGGCATTATTGTCGGATAGAATATGAGAAATAATAAATGCAACGTCTTCACCCAAAACTTTTTTACCGTTTGCTTGATGATATTCATAAAAAACTTTATTTTGCGCATTTGCTACTTTCAAAATGGCAACCGGCTCATGTTTCACTCCTTCCCGCGCAAAAACACCATAAGCTGAAGCTAGCTCCAAAAGTTTCACCTCCCTGCCTCCTAGGGCAATGGATAATCCCACATTTTTCATGTTTGCCTCACTTGGCTCCCAGGTTGAAATCCCCATATCATAACCCTGCTGCATCACGTTCTTAATGCCCACAAGTCCTGCCATTTTCACTGCCGGAATGTTAATTGAATTTCCGAGAATAAATCTAAGCTGCATTGGCCCATGAAATTTACCATCATAATTTTCTGGAGTATAAAGCGGCTTTAAGGGATCTCCGCTTGGAAACTCTGTTTTGACATCCATTAATAAACTTGCCGCCGTATATCCACGGCTGAGAGCGGAAGCGTACAGAATGGGCTTTCCGGAAGATCCCGGCTGTCTTTCTGAAACAGTCACATTGACATTTCCGTCAATTTCCTTACTAAAATAGTCTTTACTTCCAACCATGCTTAGAATTTCTCCGGTTTTGGCATTAAGCACTACACTCGCGGCATTTTCGGCTTTGTAGGCTTTTAATTTTTCTGCTTCTTCGCTGACAATTTTTTCAGCCTGCTCCTGGATTTTATAATCAAGCGCAGTAGTCACCCTCAGTCCACCACCTTCAACCATTTTTTCACCAAATTGTTCTACCAGTTTTTGCCTGACATACATCACAAAATGAGGGGCTTTTATATTAAATCCTGACTGCTGAAACTTGATATTCAAAAGTTCTTTGCCCAAATCTGATTCCTGCTGTTTAGTGATATAATCATCCTCACGCATCCTACGTAAAACCTGTTGAGTTCTCCAAACATAAGCTTTGTTGGTACTGGTATTGAGTGAATAATAACTTGGACTTTGTGGAAGGCCAGCCAAAATAGCCGACTCGATAAGAGTTAAATCCTTGGCATGTTTTCCAAAATATGATTTTGCCGCCGCCTCCACACCCCAGGCTGTTCCTCCGTATGGAGCTTCATTTAAATACATTTGTAGAATTTGATCTTTGGAATATTTTTTTTCAATTTGTACGGCGAGAATAAATTCTTTAATTTTTCTTGGAAGAGTACGCTCTGAAGTCAAAAGCACAGTTTTTACAAGCTGTTGGGTCAGGGTAGAACCTCCTGCTAGATTACGATAAATCAGTATTTGTTTGAGAGCCCGCAAATAGCCAATAGGATCAAAACCCTGGTGTTTATAAAAATCTTTATCTTCAATGGCAATGGTCGCATCTTTTAGGAATTTCGGAATTTCGTTGAATTCGATCGGAATCCGGTTTTGATCAGCAAAAACATCATATAAAACTTCACCGTTCCTGTCATAAATTACAGTTGACAAACCTTCCATTCTCCGCACCTTGTCCGGACGCGGCAAGTCCTTGGCATACCAGGCAAATAAAATGGTTGTTCCCAAAACAAAAGAAGAAATACCAATAAGAATAAAAATTGCGAGTCCTTTATATAATTTTGCCCTGTTTGAAGTGTAAGATGTGTATCCGCTGATTTTTCTTCTTAGTCTGCGCTGAAATATATCCCACATTATAATATTGTAATAAACACTTTGACAAAGAACAAGAGCGTGTGTTATAAATATGGACAATGACAAGCAATTCCAACCAATTATTTAATTTTTATTTTAACCTCTTTAAATAAGGAGGTTTTGGTTTGGTGTTGGAAAATTAAAATTAGAAATTAACAAAGATCACAACCTCTTAAATGAATAAGAGGTTTTTTTGTGGAAAACGACTTATGTTAAAAGAAATACAAATAAATATTCAAGAAAACAACTGGACGGCCGATTGCCATCCCAGAATTGATAATCATCTGCAAACAACCAGGATAGAGATTGATTGGGGTGATAAAGCAGTTGTTATTACTCAGCCGATAGATAATATCGCTCCTCCTAGCAAAAACTGATATTTGTTAATATAATAAATCTATGGACAAAATTGAAGAACTGCTTACAAGAGGTGTAGGACAAATATATCCATCAAAAGAGACATTGGAAAAAGTCTTAAGAAGCGGGAAAAAATTAACGCTTTATCAGGGTTTTGATCCAACTTCTCCCAAACTTCATATCGGACACATGGTGGGAATCAGAAAATTAAAACAATTCCAGGATCTGGGACATCGTGTTATTTTTTTAATAGGTGACTTTACTGGCATGATCGGCGATCCAACCGGTAAATTATCCTCAAGAAAACAACTCACACACGATGAAGTTATCAGAAATGCCAAGTTATATAAACAGCAAGTTGGAAAACTTTTGCGCTTTGAAGGCGAAAACCCTGTGGTAATTAAATATAACAGCGAATGGCTTGGTAAAATGACCGCGCTTGAATTTCTTCATCTCTCAAATAATTTAACCTACAGTCAGGTTGTTGAACGCGATATGTTTCAGAAACGAATTCAACAAAAACAGGACGTTTTTATGGGCGAATTTCTCTATCCATTCATGCAGGCCTATGACTCAGTAGCAATGGATGTGGATCTTGAAGTTGGCGGCGAAGACCAAATGTTTAATATGATGATGGGAAGAAAATTGATGAGAAATATTTTGAGGAAGGAAAAATTTGTGATTACTACACCCCTTTTAACCGATTCCCAGGGCAAAAAGATTGGCAAAACAGAAGGCAACGTCATCGCCATCTCCCTACCGCCGTCTGATTTTTATGCCCAAATAATGAGTTTACAAGACGACGTAATTATCAAATGCATGCTTTATCTAACTGATATTCCGCTTCTTGAAATAGAAGCAATGGAAAAAAGAATTGCCGCAGGAGAAAATCCGATGAATTTTAAAAAACAACTGGCTTATAGATTAACAATGATGTTGAACAGTCAAGAGGGTGCAAAAAAAGCTGAAAACGATTTTGCAAACACTGTCCAAAAAGGAGAACTGCCAAAAGATATATTAAAAATAAAAGTTGCACAAAACGTCAATATCATAGACTTTATGGCTGTAAATAATTTAGTAAACAGCAAATCTGCCGCCAAAAGATTGGTTGAACAGGGTGGAGTGGAATTTAACAGCGAAAAAGTGACTGATTCAAAAGCAAAAGTCCAAAAAGGAATTATCAAAATCGGTAAACGATTATTCGTTGAGGTTGTATAATATGAAAATCTTTCGGAAACATCAAACACTTTGGAAAGTAATAGTTATTATTTCCTCAATTGCCTTGATTTTAACCTCTTTTCTTCCATACCTGGCATTTTTGGGTATATAATCTACTAATGCCGGATAAAATTATACTTTCAACGCCTGTCAAAAATCTCCCTTTTGTAGGAGAGACCTATGCAAATAAATTGGCAAACGTGGGAGTTAAAACGGTAAAAGACCTTTTTTATCATTTTCCTTTTCGCTATGATAATTTCACTTTGGTTTCCAAAATTTTCCAGCTTCAGCCGGGCGAAATTGTTTCCCTAACCGCAAAAGTTGATTCAATTAAAAATATCTATTCTCGGAATGGAAAACGTCTGACCGAAGCTGAAATCACGGATGACACTGGAATAATAAAAGTGATCTGGTTCAATCAGCACTATATTACAAAAATTATTAAAACCGGCAATTCCTACATGTTCTCCGGTAAGGTCGATTTTTTTGGCAATAACCTATGTCTCATTTCGCCGCAATATGAGTTTATTGGCCTGAACCATCTTCATACCGGCAGACTTGTTCCCATATATCCGGAAACGGAGGGCCTGAGTTCAAAATGGATAAGAAACAGAATCGACTATTTGCTTCGCAACCATCTTGGTCTTCTCGTGGATTTTATGCCACACTTCATTCTTGCAAAAGAGAATCTTTTGGATCTAAAAAATGCGATAAAAAATATCCATTTTCCCAAGAATCTGGAAACAGCCGAAAAGGCCAGAGAACGCCTGGCCTTTGATGAATTATTCCTCATTCAGCTTGGAGCATTATTCCGAAAAAAAATCCGCGAGGAAGAAACCATTGGACACCGGTATCAAATCGCAAAATTTAATAAAAATCTTGTATCTTTTATTAATAACCTTCCGTTCACTCTGACAGACGATCAAAACAGAGCACTCGAGGAAATATTTGCCGATCTTTCAAAAAATCACCCCATGAACAGACTTTTAGAAGGTGATGTTGGCAGCGGAAAAACTATTATTGCCGCAATTTCAATCTATTTGTCATTTTTAAACGGTTTCCAGTCAGCAATAATGGCGCCGACCGAAATTCTGGCCAATCAGCATTACCAAACCATCAGTAATCTTTTATCTCCGCTCGGACTTAAAGTCCAGCTTTATACAAGTTCAGTGAAGAAATTTGATATTGACCACCCTGACGTTTTTGTAGGAACTCACACTCTTTTGAAAGAAAGCATAAAATTTCATAACATCGGTTTGATCGTTATTGATGAACAACAAAGATTTGGCGTAGAACAAAGACAGATTTTGCAAAAAAAAGGAATAAATCCTCATCTGTTAACAATGACGGCAACGCCAATTCCTCGAACCATTGCGCTTACGATATACAAAGAGCTGGAGATTTCGGTTTTAAACGAAATGCCAAAGGGCAGGGTCAAAGTTAAAACCTGGGTTGTAGAAGAAAAAAAAAGAGATTTGGCCTACGAATGGATTAAAAAAAACTGTCATCAGATTTTTATTGTTTGCCCCTTTATTGAAGATTCAGAGTCTATGCAAAGCGTCAAAGCCGCCAAAACTGAATTTGAAAATATTAAGAAAATTTTTAACAATTATAGTGTCGGATTGCTGCATGGAAGGCAGACAAATAATGAAAAACAATCGGTATTGGAAAAATTTAAACAGAATAAAATTGATATTTTAATCTCCACACCGGTTGTGGAGGTTGGTATAGACATTTCAACCGCTGATTTGATTATCATCGAAGGTGCAGACAGGTTTGGTTTAGCCCAACTGCATCAACTTCGAGGAAGGGTCGGACGAGGAAATCAACAATCATATTGTCTTTTGTTTACATCTAACGATTCCTCTGAAAAAAGTATCAAAAGACTAAAAGCTCTTGAAAAAATTTATAACGGACCAAGATTGGCGGAATTTGACTTACAGCTTCGCGGACCAGGAGAAATATTTGGAACAAAACAACACGGCTTAGTCAACTTTAAGGCTGCCCGTTTTACGGATAAAACAATTATGCTGTTGGCTCAAAAAGAAGCTGATAGTCTGCTTAAATTGAATTTATTAAAAGACCACAAAATACTGCAAAAACTCATCTCTCTCAAATCCGAAACAAAAGGACAAACCAACTAAGTCTTGCACATTGTGCTATATTGTCTTAGAATAAACATCTATGACGCCATTACCAAAACGCAAACATTCCCGTGCCAGAAAAGGGAAAAGAAGAAATAGTATTAATCTGGCAATTAAACAAAATGCGGTTTGCAAAAACTGTAAAGAGCCTAAAAAGCCTTTCACTGTATGTAAAAACTGTGGCTATTATCAAGACAAACAGGTTTTGACACCGAAAACAAAAACAAAAGTCGTACAACATGAAAAGTCCTCTTGACCCCAGACATTTAAGAAGGGAAGTCCTCATGAAAAAAATTTTTGCTTGGGATTTTAGTTCAAAAAGAAACATGCAAGATACAACCTTAAAAGAACTTTTTTTAAATCTTTCCTCAATTGATGAACAAATCAAATCAGCCGCCCCTCAATGGCCGGTTGCAAAGATTGCTAAAGTAGACCTTTCTGTTTTAAGACTGGCAATTTTTGAAATGACTGTAGAGAAAAAAGAACCATATAAAGTGATCATTGATGAGGCGGTTGAACTTGGCAAAAAATACGGAAATGATCAAAGTGCAAGTTTTATAAATGGAGTTTTAGGAACAATTTTTACAAAATTGTCTCATTCTTCCGTTGTTAAATAAAAATATGAACATTCCAAAATTTATAAATAATAACCTCCTGGAGCAGGCATTGACTCACAGGTCGTTTCTTAATGAAAACTCCAAAAGGATAAATCCCCATGCAAAGGTTAATAAAATACTTTCAAATGAACGGCTGGAATTTTTAGGAGATTCGATTCTCTCATATATAGTATCTACTTTATTGTATAAAGAGTTTCCAAACTTTGAGGAAGGCGAACTGACCAATTTGCGCTCAACTCTTGTCAAAACATCCACCCTGGCAGGTGTTGCAAAAAATCTCGAAATTGGAAATATGCTGAAACTAAGCAAAGGTGAAATCATGTCCAGGGGCCAAGAAAATCAAAGCATTCTTGCCGACGCCTTTGAAGCAATCATTGGCGCCTTATTCATTGACCAGGGTCTTGAAGCTGTGGAAAAACTTTTAAAAGAAGTCTTGATTCCGCTTATTCCAGGCATTTTGCGAAAGGGGAGTCTCAAAGATTATAAAAGTTTGCTCCAAGAAATCATTCAGGAAAGATATAAAACTTCTCCAAATTATCAGGTCGCAGGAGAATCCGGCCCTGATCATGCTAAAACTTTTAGAATCATTGTTTCTCTGAACAATAAACAGGTCGGAACAGGAACCGGCTCGTCAAAACAAGGCGCTGAACAAAAAGCAGCCCAAGACGCACTTGAATACTTACAAAAGAATCTGGTAGAATAGAATACTTTATTACTTATAAAATTATTTGGCATAAATACTATGTCGGTTAAACTCAGGCTTACAAGATTCGGAAAAAAGGGTAACCCGTTTTACCGTGTCATTGCCTGCGATGAAAGCGCAAAAAGAAATGGAAGGTTTATAGAAATCCTTGGTACGTATGAACCAACCAAAAATTCAAAGTATTCTTTTAAAAACGAAAGAGTGTCTTATTGGCTTAGCAAGGGGGCAACTCCATCTGCAACAGTCAAAAGTCTATTAAAAAAATCCAAATTGATATGAAAGATTTATTAGAATTTATTGTGAAACCAATGCTCTTGTTCCCCAATGAAATGAAAATTGAGGAGATAGTAGAACCAAACAGCATGCTCTTAAAATTATCAATCAATAAAGAAGATATGGGTAAAGTCATCGGCAAAGAGGGGAAAATTATTAAAGCAATTAGAACCTTATTAAAAGTGAGGGGTTTGTTGGAAAATCAAAAAATTGATCTTCAGCTTGTCGAACCGCTTTAATCATCTCTTATGATTTTTACGATTCTGACATTATTCCCAGAAATGTTGAACGGTCCTTTTTCATACTCAATCTTAAAAAAAGCTCAGAACAAAAAATATATCGACATCAGATTTATCAATATTAGAGATTTTTCAAATGATAAATACCAGTCTGTAGACGATCACCCCTATGGCGGGGGACCCGGCATGATAATACGTGTTGACATACTTCATAGGGCCATCATGCATGCTCGGTGTAAAAAAAAGTGCCACGAACGAATAATACTTTTAGATCCAAAAGGGAAAACATTTGATCAATTTACTGCTAAAAAAATGTCAACCTATGATCACTTGATATTGGTATGCGGCCATTATGAAGGAGTTGATGAGCGAATCAAGAAATATATCGACGAATCAATCTCGATCGGGAATTATATTCTCACCGGCGGTGAAATTCCGGCAATGGTTGTGACAGATGCCGTTTCCCGATTGGTTGATGGCGTTCTAAACGAGGAATCAACAAAAATTGAATCCATACCATCACTCTATTACGAATATCCCCAATACACCAAACCGCAAATATTCAAAAATCAGAAAGTGCCAAGTGTTCTGTTGAGTGGGAACCATCAAAAAATCAAAAAGTGGAGAAGTGCAAAGTCTAACAAAAGTACGATCAGCGGTTAAATAAATCGGCTTTTCCTACCGGAACCGTACCGCTTTGCACCGAAGATGAGCTTGTATTTATATCTTGGCTACCAATAAATGAATAGTAAGGAAAATTTCTCAACATTAAAAAATCCTTTTCTTCGCTGTCTGTAATATTAACAATCGGCAAAGATATTTCACCCAAACTCTCAGGAAGCGGCTGATAATACACCAGGATTGAAAAAACCATGGACAATTGCTCATTCACTCTTTGCGCACCCGCACCGCTCAGGTTAATCCCTTCAATTTTCAAAAGTCTTCTGCCGTTTGTTATTTTTGAAACAAATGAAATGATGTTGGCAAAGGTTCCCCTGACTGTCACTTTGGCAGTAACCGGAGTAATGCTTTTTTTTGAATCAATCTTATCCGCGGAAGAAGTAGAAACCGAACCGGGACTCACTTCAACCAATCCAACTGAAACAGACGCTTCTTGCGCTGCCCTGCCAATACCAAGCATAAAACCCGGAATATCTTTATCAGAGGGAATTGCCGTGTTTAGGGTATCAAACATATCTTTTAATTGAATAGGGTCAAGCACTGACAGGGCATTGGCTTTTTTCAAAAGAACTTCTAATTTCATCCTGCTTAATTTCATTTCGTTGTCTAAACGCACGATTGACTCAATTTTTGGTTTAACAATTTGCAATGACAGCCAAATAATTAGCAGCAAAACAACAACTGGAAGAAGATATGCGCGGTATTTTCTGATTAAACGTTTATTCATAAAAAGAGTCATATGAAACTTACTTGGCTGCAAAAGTTAAAGAAATAATATAAAAACCATCCTTTGAGAAAGCCAAATTTTTTAACTTAACTTTTTCAAAGTATTTTCCTCCTATTTGGGGATTCAGAAGATTGTTGATAAGACCAGCAACCAAATCAGAATTCAATACTCTATATGAAACCTCAACGCTTCGATCACCGCCTAAGATCATCGCAGTTAAATTTAATTCTTCCGGCGTTATTTCTTTTAGCCTGGCAATGGTTTGGGCATAGTCAACGTTTTGCGCTAAAACAGTGTTAACTGCCGCCAATTTTATTTTTGACCCCCGCAAAAAACTTTCCGTTTCGCTCATCTGCTGAATAGAGTTTTCCGTGTTTTTTATTTTTTTCTTGAGATCGGAAGCTTGTGCCGTTTGAAGCAGTGAATATGAAAAAATTCCAATCACCAAAACCGCATAAATTAATAAAATAATCGGTGATAAAATATTTATCCGTTGTTTTAGTTTTTTTTCCGCCCCTGATTCTTCGCTCTGCTCGTTTAATAAGTTTATTTCCTTAGCCATTTATCTCCTTTTTTGCCAATCCCACGGAAAGCCCATAACTTGGCCCCTTGGCAGTAATATCGGCAAAAATTTTTCGATCTATTTCAAGTCCGACCCATGGATCGCTAAGTTGCGTCTCAAGACCAACCGCCTCGGTCATATATCTGATTAATCCGGGCATCATGGTGGGTGATCCCTGCAATATCAATCTCCTGACAATATCATTTGGTCTTCTAGTTTGATAAAAAGTTATTGCGCGTCTTATTTCGGCAACCAAAATCTCAACCAAAGGCTTTATTGCTTCTGACAATTTTCCTTCAAATGTGTCTTTTTCCAACCCATACGTTTTTTTATACTCTTCTGCCTGAACAAATTCTAACCCGAATTTGGTCACAATGGCTCTGGTGAAAGAATTACCACCCGTCCCGACAGTGCGAGCAAATACCATAACTCCATCTTTTACAATTATCAGGTTTGTTTCTTCTGCTCCCATATCCAAAACAATACTGATGGGGGAAGGAATACCTGGTGTTGTAAAACTTCGGACAACCGCGATTGTCTGCGGTTCAATAGACACCGGAATAAGATCGGCCTTATCCGCAAGTTTAATGTAGTTATCAATTAATATTTTGGGCGCAGCCGAAAGCAAAACCTCCATTTTGCTTTCCGGAGTAGGATTCTGCGGACGATTTAAAACCTGCCAGTCCATATTCACGTCTTCCAATGCCAGCGGAATATATTGTTCTGCTTCCCACTTTAAAGCTGATTTTAATTCTTCATCGGAAATTGGCGGCATTTCAATCAAGCGAGTAAATATTTTTGATTCAGGAAGAGAAATATTGACGTTTTTCGTGGTTATCTTACAATCCCTGATGACTTTTTTCACTGCTTCGGCCACAGTGCCAATAGCAACATCCTCACCGCTCAAAAAACCTCCAACAGGAGCCGGTATCATTCCAATAGCAGTTAATTTTTTGGTTTTGCCGATATTATCAATTTGGACTACTTTGATTGAGGAAACGCCAACATCAAGACCGAATATGGGAAGGGCAGACATATTATTCTGTTATTAAATTAAGAATTTAAATTAATTGTAGGTCAAAATAATCATCTTGACAAGTGTTAAGATGGATTATCATCTGGACCTATGCTTACTTGACATCAACCGGACAGTTTAATTATGATAAATATCATAAAATATGTTGCGCAATTATACCCTTAAGAAATTCCTGGGACTTTATATTCTGATATTGCTATTAATTCCAGTTACGGTAATTATCAGCAATCCTAAAAATAACCTCGGCGACACAAGATCTAAAGCTATGGATTCTTTTGGATTAAACTTCTGGCCAAGTTCAGCAATTTTTGAAAAAGGAAAAGAATACACGATCACTCTTAAAACCACAGGCAAACAAATTCCAAACTCAATCGATCTTGTACTTTCTTTTAATCCAGGCGTTGTCAAAATCTTAGGTACTGGGATAATCCCGGGAGACATCTATACAACTTATCATAAACAGCTTCTAGATAATCAAAAAGGTCTCGTGGGTATCGGCGGAACCGATAAAACTGTAAATAACGACATTTTTATATCCCTGAAATTACTAGCCTTAAATCAGGGACCGGCAAACTTTGCAATTGACTATATTAGTATACCGGAAGAAAAAATATCAATAGAACCTCCAAAATACGAAGTTAGGTAGCTTTAATCTATTTCCGCCTTAATATTCTGTTGGCGGATTTTTTTTGGCAAAATTGATATACTTAGTTCTATAAAAAAGAAATATTATGTGTAAAATACTAAACCTTAATCAAAAAGATTTACCGCCAAAAGAATTTATCTCGCGTCAAATAATTGATTTGTTGACTCGGGTTATTACAAGTTTATATCCAAACCTCAAATTACAAACAGTCAATATTCATATCGAACATCCCGCAGATCTGTCTAATGGAGATTTTTCCACCAATATTGCGATGGGTTTGGCAAAAAATCTGAAAAAAAGCCCTTTGGCTATCGCCGAGGAATTAAGTAAAAAAATCAACGAAAATCTGCCAAATTATCTTCAAATAACTAAAACGGCAAATCCCGGATTTATTAATTTTTGGTTAAATAATAAAGCGCTTCTTAATACCGTAGAAACAATAATCAAAGATAAAAAAACTTTTGGCAGTATCAAGGCAAACTCGAAGAAAAAAATAATGATTGAGTTTACTGATCCAAATCCTTTTAAGGAATTTCATATCGGACACTTATACAGTAACGCTGTCGGAGAATCAATATCCAGATTACTTGAGGCATCAGGGGCTGATTTAAAACGGGTGAACTATCAGGGAGACGTGGGTATGCATGTAGCTAAATCAATTTGGGGATTAATAAAAAAACTTCGCGACGAAAAAATTTCCTTAAATTTACTGGAAGGAAAAAGTCTTGTTGAAAAAGTTAAATTTTTAGGACAGGCATACGCGCTGGGTGCAGAAGCTTATGAAAATCAAAAAGAGGCATCGGAAGAAATGAAAGATATAAATTATTTAGTTTTTGTTTCCGCCCAAAACTTTCTCAAAGAAAAATATCGCTGGCAGCCGCAAGTTGATTATCAACAATATATATCCGGAAAAAAGTATAAATTGGAACAGATCGAAATTTTATATAAAAACGGGCGGGAGTGGAGTTTGGCATATTTTGAAACAATATATAAACGGCTTGGTACGAAATTTAATTATTACTATTTCGAAAGCATCGTAGGAGAATATGGTTTAAAAATAATCAAAGAATATTTGGATAAAGGTGTATTTGAAAAACATGATGGGGCAGTGATCTTTCGGGGTGAAAAATATGGACTGCATACGCGTGTTTTTATAAATCAACTTGGCCTGCCAACCTATGAAGCAAAAGAACTCGGACTTGCTCCCACCAAATATAAAGACTTTCCATACGATTTATCAATTATTGTCACAGCAAATGAAATCAATGAATATTTTAACGTATTAATTCAGGCGTTAAGTTTGGTAAATCCTCCTCTTGCAACTAAAACTCTACATATAGGACACGGCGTTGTTCGTTTACCCGAAGGAAAAATGTCGTCGCGCACCGGAAATATTTTAACCGGAGAATGGTTATTAGACGAAATTAAAAAAAAGGTATTAGAAATTCTTAGAAATAGCAGTTCTCTCAAAATCAAGAAAAATAAGATTGAATCAACAAGCGAACAAATTACTATCGGAGCGGTAAAATATGCTTTATTAAAAGCAAATATCGGCCATGATATCATTTTTAATATCGAACAGTCTTTGAATTTGCAAGGAAACTCCGGCCCCTATCTGCAATACACCTATGCCCGGACAAAATCAATTTTGAGTAAAGCAAAAACACTAGTCCCGCCCGCGCCCGCAACCACTACCTTTCCGACAGGAGAAGATTTGTGCAGGATCCAATTTGTTTCGGAAGAATTGGCCATTCTTCGCCTTCTGTACCGCTTTCCAGAAGTGGTCTTACTGGCCGCGCAAAATTATTCACCAAATATTATCTGTACATATCTTTACGAAATCGCGCAAAAATTTAATTCTTTTTACGACAAACTTCCCATACTAAAAGCGGCTGGCGGGAACAGGATAATACGATTGAAAATTACAACAGCAACATCCCAAGTGATAGAAAACGGATTGAGGTTGCTTGGAATTGAGGCGCCGGAGAAAATGTAGAAAATCTGATTACGGCGCGACTTCTTTCCAGACAAAAAAAGTTCTTCCTAAAATTTGGCTGAACTTCACCAGATATTTCGGTTCAAAAATTACAATTTCGCTGGGTTTTAAAACATCCACAACACTCCGCGATTGATCAAAAATCTTCCCATTAACGCTTGTGTAAATCGCTCCTCTGATTATAAGCTGGGTATCTGTTGTTTTATCCGTTGTGCTGACTTTTCCATCTACAAAAAAAACGCCATCAGCCTCACTTGGTTCAGAGCGAATTCCAAGATTACCTTTAATAATAAAAATAATACCGGCTGAATCTTTAAGCAAAATATTGTTTTTCACTTCAAAATCTCCGTCTACCAAAACAACCAATTGTTTATTGCCATTCACCCGCAATTCTTCTGAAACAACTAAATTCCCACCCGGAGGAGAGATCTCGATAATCGGAACGGTGGTTCCATTTCCCATCAGACTTTGCAGTTTTGCATTTGTCAAATCGCTTAAAATCAATTTCGTTTTCGAGGTCTTTATGCGACTGTAATAATTGAAAAAACCGGAATTTTCAGGATAGGAAACAACTCCATAGGGCGGAGAATACCAATACCAGTTTTTTTCACTCGCCAAATCCGGCTTGGCATCATCGTTTGAACCGGCGGCAAAGGCCGAAAGATTATTGACTGTTACCAGATAGGTAGCAAATTTCTCGGACAAAACAGGAATCGAAACCATGATGTCTTTATTGCTATGAACATCTCCATCTTTTGTTTTAAACCAGGATAAGTTACCGGCCGGATACACAATATCACAAGAACAGTTTTGAGATTGTTCTATTCCGCAGTCATTTGTTCTTTTTTGCACAGTCGAATTACAATTTTCCTGTGTACAAGCCGGCAGCCACTGACTCCATAAACTGGAATTACAAGCAGGAATATTGAGTGTCGGCGTTGGGGTTTGAGTGTTGCTGATTTGAACTCCGGTTATGGTTGGGGATGGAGTAAAAGGGTGCACTCCTGTTATAGTCGGCGTTAAATTGTTTGAGGGAGTAGGCGTATTTGTGGGAGTAATTGAATAGTACGCGGGCGGAAGCGTTGGAACAACATTACACGCGTTGCCATCAGGCGTTGTTTTTGTCCAACCATGAAATTTTAATACGTCTTGAAATTCTTCATAGCTTGTATAACAACTCCCTCTGATTGACGGGTCGAAATTATCGTCACAAATTCCAATACAGCATGGTTTTTCCGGCTTGCATTCCATTAAATCTTGTAGGGTATCTTTTTTATTTCCTAAATCATCTTTCTGCGCGAATGCCAATCCGGTACTATAGAAAAAAACTATTCCTAAAAACACAAAGACTGCACTTAAGGATATCGCATTGCGGAATTTTTGTTTCATTCGTATTTATAGACAAATAATTTCTTTGCCGACAAGGTTTTCATAAATCCAACTTGCTCCATACCAAAGCGGTAATAAAGATTTGGGTTTTTGGAAGTGCTGTAGGATTGAATATAAAGGTAATAAATTTTTCCTTTTTCCAAGTTGGAAAAAGTATAGGTATTTGCCGCGATAAATTTACCCTGCGATTTGGGATTTACGGATTTTTCAAATCCCTCCTCCGGAAATGGAATTTCCGTATTGTTTGACCCAAAATAAACATAATAACCTTTTATTGTCGTGCCTGGTTCGTTGGCTCTTGCCCCCGACCAATTAAATGTAATATTGGCATACGGATATGCTTTGCCTGATTCGATAACCACTCTTTTACCATTAACCATTGATGTTGCGCTGATCTGGTGAGGATTTGTGGGAACATTTTCCAGAAGCTTTGTCCATGCATCGGCTGTACTTTGAGAAATAGAGACATCTTGTGTTATTTGAATGTTTGTACCCGATCTGCTTTGAGAATTATTATTCAAAGATACGGATTCTGGGTTTTGGTAGAAAGTCGGACTGGGAGAAATCAAAATTAATGATTTTTGCAAATTCGCTTGATTGTTGGGAAAAATATTCAAACTTCCGAAAAAATAAATTGAAGCCATCAGGTCTAAAATTATTATTATAAAAGCAACGGTAATTATTAAATATTTATTTTTCATTTTTTATTTATTTATCAAACCTGATAAAAACCACAAAACAACCGGTATTATAATTGCTGAAATACCAATAATTGACAGCAGTATTCTATCTGCGTCTTTCATTTTGTGTAGAATTATTTACCAAGAGTATTGCTTGATCCGTTAAAAATCACGTAATCAAAAATGGGCGGCAGTGAAGGATATGATTCAAAAACTTCCACTTTTCTGTAAACGTTTCCGGAATTACCGGTTGAAGAGATCAATCTACCCTGAACAGGAAATTTATCTGAAACATTTGCGGGCTGTGCTCCAAGAAGTTGTGGCACGTCATTATATAGAAGCCTTAGTCTTAAAGCATAAAGAGTGGTTGTCGTTCCGATTCCGGAGATATTAAAGGGAGCAGTACTCAAATCTATTTGTTTTCTGAACTGCAATTTAGAATTTGTATAATTACCTGCGATGTCAACAGATGAAATAAAATTATTCACAGTTGCCCGATTTACATTTGGATCATAGGCGCCTCTACTGGTTTTAAAACCAGTAGCATCTTCGTAAATCACTGAAACCTCAAGCGCTGGAGTTGTCGGAGAAACAGGAGATGTGTTGTTTGCAGACTGCCCATTGTTTCCCCAATAAACATATAAGTCTTTTGATTTAAAAGTGTCGGGGTCAGCTAAATTAAAACTGTTATCTGGATTATGACCAACAAACCAAATTTGTTGAGTGTCATCTTTAACAATCGGCTGATTAAAAATAAATGGAGAATTTGATCCTCCCACAGTCTGAACCGAAACATTATATGACGGCGCGGTTGTTCCGCTGCCTACAGTGACATATGATCCGCCTGTTCCGCTTGACTGGCCGGACAAGACACTTTCAACACCAGCCTCCGCCGCATTAAAGGCTCTTTGCGACATTTCTGTTTGCTGAGACAATTTGATGTCTGTCACGGTCCGTGTGGCAATCGACAAGCCGACTGTTAAAACAACAACGAGAATGAGAAGAATAACAATAATAACCTGACCTTTTTTTCGAGCAGACTTAGTCATATTAATCTGATGATTAATTTTATTAACAATCCCAATCAAATGTCAATGTCTAATACGTTCTCAACGATACAGTAGTTGAAAACGGCACGCTCCCCGTAAACTCCGCACTATTTTGCGCCCAAGCTGATTGAGTTAGGGAAAAATCAATATTAACAACCGGTGGTTTTGAAGAATCGCAAGTAAAGTTCAAGCTGGCAACGCTGACTCCGCTAACTGAATCCGAATTCGTCAATGAAGAAGAATTGCTCGCGATTTTTGAATTTATTTTATTGACATCGTCCTGATTAATTTTTGTAAAAGTCACTGTTGTATTATCCCACTGACGAAGAGTAATGGAACTTCCGGCACAACTATCAATTGAAACAGAATTGCGGATGTAATAGCTCATAACATCCAAAACGTAATTGCCGTTTTGTTTCAGCTCCGAGATAATATTTGTTTTACTGCTTCCTTTTAAAATGGTTGACAAAAAACTTAAGCCAAAAACTGAAATTAGGGCAACAATACTCATTACAACCAGTATTTCAATTAAAGTAAAGCCGTTTCTTTTCATTTTCATAAAAAAAATCAAAAATGTGATTGATTTAGATCACCATTTTGATAAATATGTCCGTTGTTCAGATTTGTGAGTAACATTGTTGTCAGTCCAGAAAGTTGTTACAACAACATATAACTGATTTCCTCCACCAACGTCTGTAAATGCCACTTCTCTGGTAAAAAAGTTTTGAATATTCACGCTACATCCTGTAGGAGGTTTGTCCGACCAATTTGACGAACCACCTGATCCGACACAAAGAGTCTTACCGTTATATGTTGCATAAAACGCCATCCATCCCAAAATATCGCGTTGCGCCCTGATTTTTTCAATTCCTTCCTGGCCGAATCTAGTTGCCAAGGTTTGATTCTTGGCAAATTGTGAATTTTTCACAGTAGTCACAATGCTTTGAACAAGTGCGACAATAATTAAAACCGCTATTCCTAGGGCTATCAGCATTTCTACCATACTTTGACCGCTGTAAAATTTAAATGCATTTCGACGAATCATAAATATCTCCTGCTGAACTGATAATCACATAATAATAATTCCCGTTTGTATCCGCAACCTTAAGAGAAATTTTTGTGACAGCCAAAATCAACCTGGTTGTCCAATCGTAAAAATCCACCCCCTTGCCGATAGGCCTGAAATTGATGCGCATATTGTTTCCCGTAAGTGTCAATGCGCCACATGTTCCTCCGGACACATTATGCATATCAACTATTTTGGCGTTTGGAGAAACAAAGTTAGTGTCTTCTGTATTAAATTCCACGCCCCCGCAGCTGCCTCCGGTTTTAATGGTTTGGCTATTAATTGTTGTTTCAACAAAAAAACCTTCAAGCACATTTGATTCTGTACAGACAGTTTGGGATTTTTCTCCGGAAAAACTTCTGTTTTGTGCATCTCTTATTTTACTTTTTAATAAAAGGGCTGCTTGTTTGATTTCCTGCGTCCTGTTAAATTTAATATAGCTTGGAATGGTTAAAACCGTAAAAATGCCAATCATAGAAAAAACAACCATAAGTTCGATCAGGGTGTATCCGGGAAGTTTTTTATTAAACATAAAAAGATCTAAATTAGGGATTTCTGATTTCGTAATTGCAGACAACAGTTGACCCGTTTAAAGTTCCGCAGTCGTGACTTTGGCAATTGGTGGACAAACCTGAATTTCCTCCTTCAAGATACGAACAGAGGGCATAACCGCCAATGAGAGGAACATAATAATATTTAAGCGTACTAACAGGATCAGTCGGAAGCATGCTGATATAGTTAGATACTAAAAAACCGGAAAGCGCATTATCCACATAGTCAGCTGCCTGAACCGGTGTGCTTTGAGATCCGGGATAAACGTTTTTGTCAGCTTTATAAGTTTCCAAAGCTCCTCTTATTTGCTCAATGTCTGTTTTTCTTTTTGCATCCCGAGCAGTTTTTCTGGCTGATAAAAATGCCACGGCGGAAAGCGCAAGAAGAATGCCGATAATGGCAAGAACCATCAAAACTTCAATTAAGGTGTAGCCTTTTTTTGGTTTTATCATAAATCACATGATAAATTATTTCCGGGAACCGTAGAAAGCGGCCCGACCTTGCCGGACGAACAAATTTCAAAATACGAATTTAATTCCGTAACACCCCAAAGCTTATAATTTAGACCGTCGCTGATATAATAATAAAGATAGCCGTCCGCTGGATTAACGCCCTGCAAAACAGAACTTCCCATATAGGAAGAACTAAATGTGGAATTTGCTGCAAAAATACTTTCTCCAACACCCCCATTAGAAACATCGGGAGAAATTAGAGAAGCGGAAACAGGATAGCTGTTTTTTGCGGTATAGTATGATTCCAGTGCGGTTTTATACTGGGTGAGATCGCTTTTCCTTTGCGTGTCCCGCGCCTGTTTTCTGGCAGTGGAAAAAGCGGAAAGCGCCAGACTTGCTAAAATAGCCATGATGGAAATCACAATTAGTAATTCGATAAGCGAAAACCCTTTTTTCTTCATAAATATCATAAATATATTATAATAATTTATAATCTTACTACTCCTTTATTTCACATCACACACCACATACCAGCCGGGCGAAAAAGAAAAACCAGAAACAAAACACAATGCTTGACTTGTTGCGATATCCGGATCAAAACTGCGTTCCAGATTTGCCATAAGAATGTAACTTAATCGGCCACTGGGGTCTCTCATATAAAAATAGTTCTGCGTTGATTTTGGATCGCGCGGCAGGCTTCCCATAAAAGTAGTGCCATCCTGCGTCCACGGCGAACCCCACAAACATGGTTGCGGATCTGTCAGTTGGTTGCATCCTTTTATTAATCCGTTCGAACCATCAGAAAGATCTGATGGCGGAGGCCATGATGAAACTGAAGGAGGATACATATTTTTAATATTGTAGTATATATCCAAAGATGTCCGGATTTCCCTAAGATCATTTTTTCTCTTGGCATCTCTGGCCTTTGCCAAATTGCCGTAAATATTAATCATCACAAGTCCGGAAAGCACAGCGATGATAGAAACAGTAATCAGAAGTTCTATCAAAGTAAACCCGAATTTTTTACTGTAAATCATACTATAAATCAGTATGTATTATTTTCGGGATAAAAGTCAATGCCAATATCCCAAGAAGTAAATTTATCTGACTTTCAAAACAGCAACACCATCGTTTTGGTACACAATTTCCAAATAACTTTTTTGCTTCCACATTTTCAAATCAGACTCATCCGCCTCTTTTTGCCCCAGAAAAATATAGGAAATATGATTTTTACGAAGAAAATCCAGCTGTTCGCTGCTGGAACTGTAGAAAAAAAAATGTTTTACTTCTTCTGTCTTGGCATTTAAATTTATCGTCGCAAAACTTCCATTTCTTTTGGCAAAATATACGGCTCTTCCGGTAAACGCCGGAACTATATGTCCATAAAGAGCATCTGTTACAAAAATACTGTTTTTGTCAGTATTGTTTTTGATCCAGGAAAAGGCTTTTCTGTCATTATTAAAAATTATTGATGCTGAGGAGTGGGGATCTTCAAAATATGTCCTGAATGTTAAATAAAATAAATAGGAATGAGTTCCGAAAAGCAAAAAAACTAAAATCGCAAAGAAAATTAAAAAATGTATTTTTTTCTTTAACTTTGTCCGGCAGGACATGATAAAACCCAACAATGGTTCTGATGCTAAAATTGATACGGGAATAAAAAGTCCAAAGTCAAATAATCTTTGCTGGGGAAAAGGCGTATATAATAAAACTATCGCCGCGCATATCCAGCAAAAAAGCAATAAATGACCATTGTTGATTCTTTCGGCATCATTTTTGACAATAAAGATAAAAGCAAAAATTCCCAAAATGCCACAACCCGCGATATAATTCATAAACGGCGGAGAATAAAAACCGGATTGCCCAATCCAAAGCCAAATATTTTGGGATGTATAAATTTTAATCACATAGACGCAAAGCACTAAGAGAGGAATAATCAGATAGAACCAGAGAACGCGGAATTTTAATAATATCTCGTGCGTATTTTTTGCCTTAATCAAAATAAAAATAAATAGCGAGAATGAAATCAAAACCACAATTTGGGGTTTTTCAAATACCGTAAGAAGCAATAAAAGAGGAAAAAAGACAGACTTTAAACTATTGTTTTGATAAATTTTAAGACATAAATAAATACTAACAAGTATCAGAGAAAAATACAAAAGGGATGCAGGCTGGTTCCAAAGGGCAGCAAGCGGATACATTTCCGAAATCCATAAATCCGAAGACGCCTGTATTGCCGGATGAACCAATAATCCGAATCCGGAACCAAAAAGAAGAAAAATAAGCGTTATCAGTTGCTTTTTTATGTCCTTATAAAATATCTTGATAAACCACAAAAATGTACCAATAAACAGAATTGCGTAAAGTATTTTTTCCATTATGATAAGATTGCCAGAGGATATATTGAAGAATTTCCCCAAAAGTCCAAAAGGAAGATGTGAAATAGGAAGAAGAAGATTGGCTTGGTTTTCGGAAGTAAAAAGATTCTTAATTAATAAATTTCCCTGTTTTATCTGTTCCAGAATCATCAAATCCGAAACGCCCGGTCTTCCCATAAAGCCACCGATTCTAAAAGCATTTCTTGCCGTCAATGTCTGTCCTAAAATATCCGGCAGAATTCCAAGCAAAACAAAGACTGCTGAAATTAGGAAAATGGTGGTATTTTTTTTATTAATCATTTTTTATCTTTTGGTATATAACCGCATTTTTGTCTTCAAAAACCATTTTCCACTCATTTACCTTGGTCCGCAAATATCCATCCAGGCTTGACTCTGGAAATACATAGGCAGCAAGAAAACCGTACTTGTCAAAAAAAATAGTATCGTTTTCAAAAGTGATTTTCTGGTGATCATAAAACGGACTGACGCCATTTTTCTTCCACTGATCCATTCTTCCGTCAATAAACACTTTTGATTTCGGATTTTTCCAGATTAAAAAACCGCCAACATCATAAGGCGTAAATATCTTTTCGGAAGAAACGTTTTCCTTCAGGTAGTTGGCAGCTGCGACCGAACATCTGGCTCCCATTTGACAATAATCTTCCGTTGAAATAAAGCCGAATTTTAAGCCCGGAAGCCGAACAAATAAGACGTTGGCGAGCATGGTTAAAACCATAAAAAAGACTAAAATATTAAGTAGCGACATCGGTCTGAATTTAAGCAGTTTGGGATTTGTGCAAACATAGGCTAGCACGATGGGAAATGTCGCCACAATAAAAGGCGCCACCATCCTGCGCGATTTAAATGCCAAATAGGAAAAAGTCAAAGAGATCATGGCCTCAAACAATCCTTGTGTAGTGCGCCTTTTTTGATACACGACATACATTAATACCAATGTCCAAACAAAGAGGAAAAACCAGAGTTCTGACGGAAAGAGAACCGGAAACCATTCGTTTACCCCTTTGGCCAGTTTTGAGGGGAAATAATCTATAACCTGCAAATATATTTTCCCCCCGTATGGATTTAACAAAGTGGAAATAAAGGATAAAACTCCGATTATCAAAAAACCTGAAATTTTTTTTATTTTATCCGATGCTGCCCTTTGGCTGTTTATCAAATCTATCACAGTATGAAAAACTCCGCAGAAAACGAAAAATCCCACAATTAAAAACCCGACTATAAATGATCCATGCGTATTGCTCCAGGCAATCATAATTAAGGGAAGAAATATCACTTGTTTAATCTCCACTTTGCCAACCGCCAAAAAACAATAATTCAATATGGCTATATACAATAATTCAAAAAGCTGCACCCGAAAACCCACACTTGCAACTGGCGACAAAAAATAAATAAACAAAAAACTAAACGGAAGCAATAAGTGATAGGGGAGAGGATATTTTTTAAAAGTGAAATAGTAAGTGGCAATACATATCAAAACCGCCAAAAAAGAAAGGCCGAAAAAAGATATTTTCGGAAATAATAAATACAGCAAAAAATCATAAATCCAGGATATGCTAAACCACTCGTATCCCGAAAGCGTCCAGGAAAAAATATTATTGATTAACAGCTTGTGATTAACGGCAAAAAATTCACCATACTTGATATGCCAACCTAAATCCGGATCAATACTAGGATAGAATAAATAAACAAGAAGAATAAAGTAAATTAAAATATTAAGAGTTTTTCTATTTTGAAAAATTCTTAATATTGATCTTTGCAGCATTATTTTTTCATTTGATAAATAACAATGTTTTGCGACTGATAGATTCGCTCAAGAAAATTATAATCGAGATCATCGGATTTGATAAATTGTTTTGACAATTTCTGTTCTTCAACACCAAAATAGACAAACTGGATTTTTTCATTCTCCAAAAATGTTTTCGCGTCCTTATCGTTTAGTGCTTTGGTGTAAAAAGCAACAGCTTTTCTTAATTTATCCGATGCCATAGGTGTTTGGAGGAAGTGTCCAAAATAAACCTTCATATTCGTATTGGCTGGTATCAGATTGCCCATTTTATACAGACTCAACAATCCTTTATTTCGAAAATCATCTTTATCCAAAAAAGACAAAGAGGCCCTTTGTTCATTTGTAATATAAACCCATTCGCTCAAATTTTTTGTCTGGACAAATCTTCCGTAATTCATATATATGCTGGTTGGTAAAACAAAAAACAATAAAAGACAAACAGCGATATTTTCTGTAATTCTCATATTTTTATTTAACCTGGGCAAAAACAACAATGTCAATAAAACCGCGGGCGCGAAAAGTGATTTGAGAAAAAAGCGGGCAAACCCAAAAGGCAAAAATGATAATCCGACAGAAAGAAAAAACCAGATGTTGAGAAAAACTCTTTTCGGATCTCTTTTTCCGCCCAAAACCTGAAGAATCAGAATGGGCGAAAAAATTCCATATCCGACCAGAAGTTGTGTAGCGTTTGGAGTTGGCAATTTGACATTATAAACCAAATTAAATGCGGTGTTTTGGTATAACTGCCAGAGATAAAAACCAAGAAATGGCATAACCAAAAGTCCCTGGACAAGGATATTTTTCAGGTGATTGGATTTCAATTTTATCGCTAAATACACCGAGTCGCAAAAAGCAATAGTAAAATAGCTTAAAATCAGATAGGGATATATAAAAACCTGTAGTAGAAGAAAAATACAGATCATTTTGTTATAAGAAAGTTTTCTGCGCGTTGATCTATAATAGAAAATCAGAGAAGAAATATAACATATGAGTCCCAATGATTCGTGTGGCCTTTGAAATGCCGAGTGGAAAGTAAAGCCGGTCATATTGGTATCAAGAGCATTTGGCACCAGCCAACCCAATCCTCCTCCTATTGCAATTAATAGAATGCCGGTTTTAAGATATTTTCTTCCAAGAAAAATTTTAGTAAGAAGTCCAAGAACAAAAACCAAAACCGTGCCAGTTATAAAACTAAAAGCGTGAAACAAAATATAGGGATTTACAAATCTCATCAAAAAACCGATTGTCGTATAAAGCGGGTAGAAGATTATTGGCTCGTGATTGACTGTTGAATAGTAATTCGATAATAAAATATTTCCCGCTTGGCCAAACTTTATCGCCGAAACATAAACATTCACATCCCACGGATCAAACCAGGAATTATTGCCTGTAAAGCTATAACCGGAAGGGGTTTTAAAAAACGCATAAAGATTAGGAAATAGATTTAATAAAACAGGTGTTAAAAAAATAAAAATAACCAATGCTTTCTTTGGCAATTGTTGCAATTGCGTAATCATAAGAAAATTGCATTCTGCGAATCAAAAATCCCGCCCGAAGGCGGGATTTTATTTTTCGTGTTGAATTTGATTATGGCAGACAAATTGAACAATTCTTTGTGGCAACCGAACATCCCGTAGAGCCTCCAACTCCTCCTCCGCACGCCGTGCTTGTAGTGCTAAATGGCGTTCCCAGACTCTCCGTTGTATTTATGCATCTATTATATGCCTCTGTCAAAAAAGAATTTGACTTGGGTGTAAAACAGGCATACATTGTGGCTGATGCGGCTGTGCTGTCATACATCACTTGAATCGGAACCCTGGTTGTGTTCAAAAGCCTCAAGGTAAAACCGTGTTTTATTTCGTTTGTTGTTTCCAGATTGGCAATGAAGCTGGTGGCCGTATTTAAAGCAATGACATTACTCCATGCCACATTCAAATTGGCATTATCGTTTGCTCCTGTTTGCCAGGGAAAATATCCCAAAGAAGAATAATATCTGTCAACCGCGGAAAGCAATTGTTCTGAATCAGACCTATATCCTGTATCGTTGCCTTTATTGATTTGCTCAAGAGGATTGATGGCGGAGAGTACTGCCGTTGCCATTACGCCGATAACTGCTATTACCACCAATAGCTCAATCATTGTGAATGCCTTTTGAGCAGCTGTTTTCATTTTTCCTCCTTGTCCGCCCAAAGCCTTGGCGAAAGCGGACTATGTTTATAAAATTTATTATTTTATCTTTAAAAGATAAGCCTTAAATCGCACTCGTAATCTTATAAATCGGAAGTATGATTGAGATTACTAAAAAACCAACTCCAAGACCTAATATAATCATAATAATTGGTTCCAAAGCGGTTGTCAATCCTTTAATTAATTGCTCGCTCTCGCTCTCAAAATAATAGGAAAGTTTCAGAAGAGCTTCGTCCAATTTTCCTGTTTCTTCGCCAACTTTTAACATTTGGGGGACGATTGCCGGAAACACTTTTTTCTGTTCAAGTGATAATCCTAAGGGAAAACCTTTTTCTACATGTTTAGAAGCAAATAACATTGCGTCGTTATAAATAATATTATCGGCCGAATCAGCAACTATATTGATACTCTCTATTATGGGAATACCAGCGCCGACCAATAATCCCAGAGTTCTTGTGATCTGGGCAAGCATGATTTTTTCGGAAAGCGGCCCGAAAACCGGAATTTTCAACCTGTATTGATCTGTCACCCAACGTCCTTTGGCAGTTTTGCGCCAGCTTGTATATCCAAATATCACACCAATGGCAATTAATATCAAAAGCCACCAGAATGAAATCATAAAATTCGACATTCCAATAAGAATTAAGGTCGGGGTGGGAAGCGAAACGCTAAGATCGCTATATAGAGACGTGAGTTTGGGAATTACAAAAATCATCATAATGGCTGCCACCAAAAGCATTCCACCGATCACAATTACTGGATAGACAAGCGCGCCCTTTATTTTGGCGTTAAATTCTTTTTGCTTTTCCAAATTATCGGCAAGCTTTAACAACACTTTATCAAGCATTCCCGACGCCTCGCCGGTCCGAAGCAGGGAAACATAGAGATGATCAAAAGCCTGGGGAAATTTTTCAAAGGCACTGGCCATATTTGATCCACCTTCAACATCGTGCCGAATCTTCTCAAGATAATCTTTCAAAACCGGATTTTGCACCTGATCCCGAAGGAGAGTCAAGGCATCAATGATGGGCAATCCTGATGTTATTAAAGTTGACAATTGCCTTGTCATTGTGGTCACGTCGTTAAAAGAAACTTTCGTAATTGCTTTCTTTAACATTGCCAAACTGTATTGTGCCGGCTCAAAAACATCAATAATAAAAAGACCCCGCTCACGAAGTAAAACCGCGGCCACACCCATATCTTTTGCTTCTATATTACCCTGCAAAATTTTTCCTTTGGAATCTCGAACTTTATATTTATATAAGGGCATAGTTTATTTAATTATTTTTTTTCTCGCAAAAAAGTCATAAAGTCATCGGGGTTCAGCGCATAGGTCAAGGCGATTTCCTTATCCACCTTTCCCGAAACTACCAATCTGGCCAAAGAACGGTCTATTGTTATCATACCAAATTCACCGGAGGTTTGGATAATGTTGTCAATCAAGTGGCTTTTTCCTTCCCGGATGACTGTTTTTATTGAAGGAATACCGGTTAATATTTCAACAGCCGGAATCCTGCCTCCGCTTTGCATAGGAATTAAACGTTGAGAAATCACTCCTTCCAAAGTTGTTGCCAGCTGATGTCTTATCTGCTGCTGCTGAACGTCAGGAAAAACACCTACAATACGATCGATTGTCTGGCTGGCGCTATTGGTATGAAGAGTAGCAAAAACCAGATGTCCTGTTTCCGCAACAGTTAATGCCGCCTGAATCGTTTCAAAATCACGCATTTCGCCGACCAAAACAACGTCAGGATCTTCCCGCAACACGCTTCTGAGAGCCATATCCCAAGAATGCGTATCAAGATGCATTTCTCTTTGCGAAACAATACTAAGAGCGGGTGAAAAAACATATTCAATCGGATCTTCAATTGTCACAATATGAGATTTTCTAGTTCTATTTATTTCATTTATCATTGCAGCCAAAGTGGTTGATTTTCCATGACCGGTTGGCCCTGTCACTAAAACAAATCCCTGTTTGAGGTTGGAAAAAGCATGACAAATATCCGGCAAGTTTAAGTCGGGAATTGCTGGAATTTTCATGGGGATTAATCGAAATGCCGCGCTTGCGCTGCCCTTTTGATAATAAGCATTCACTCTGAATCTGGCTTTATCCTCTAGGGCATAAGAAAAATCAAGTTCTTTGTTGGAGATAAATAATTCTTTTTGTTCCTCGCTCATAATCTGGAAAAGACTTTGCTGAACTGCATCAGACGTCAGCTGATGTTCACCTAAAATTGGCTGTAATTCACCGTCAATTCTTTGCATAGGAACAATCCCGGCTATTAAGTGCAAGTCGGATCCCCGGCTTGTAATCACTGATTGCAACATTTCTAAAATATTCATGTTACCTCCAAAATTAATTTAAAATTAATTTTAATCCTGTGCCACTCTCAAAACATCTTCCATTGTTGTTATGCCTTCCAGAACTTTCAAATATCCATCCTGTTTCATTGTAATCATTCCTTCATCCAAAGCTTTTTGTTCTATATCGTTTGTGGATGCGCGTTCTAATATCAGTCTACCTATTTTCTCGTCAATTGGCAAAACTTCATAAACTCCAATTCTTCCTTGATATCCTGTTCCGGAACAATCCTGACAACCTTTGCCGCGATATAAAGAAATTTTTTGGTCTTTAATAAAATTCGGGGAAAATAACTTACCTAACACCTGTTTCATGTCATTAATAATAGGCTCCGGGGGTTCATAAGCTTCTTTGCAAACATTACATATTCTTCTGACAACTCTCTGGCCGACCACTCCATTCAGGGCAGAAGCAACAAGATATGGTTCTGCGTGCATATCCAACAAACGCGGAAGCGCCCCTGAAGCATTATTGGTATGAAGAGTGGAAAAAACCAAATGTCCGGTCAACGCCGCCTGGATAGCCAAATCTGTTGTCTCCGCGTCACGGATTTCGCCCACCATAATTATATTGGGATCTTGCCGCAAAAATGCCCGAAGACCGGAAGCAAAAGTCAGGCCGGCCAAAGGATTAATCTGAACCTGATTGATGCCGGCAATTTGGTATTCAACGGGATCTTCCAGGGTCACAATATTGACTTTTGTGCTGTTAATTTTTGTTAACAGTGAATAAAGAGTAGTAGTCTTGCCTGATCCGGTAGGACCGGTGATCAAAATTATTCCATGAGGTCTTAAGATCGCGGTTTCCAGTATTTTCAGGGCGGTTCCCCGAAGACCCAAATCCTGAAGAGTTGGCACACCTCCTGACTTTTTCAAAAGTCTCATCACGATTTTTTCACCAAAAACAGTCGGAAGCGTAGAAACGCGCAGATCTACCTCCTGATCGCCGGTTGAAAAAGAAAATCTTCCGTCTTGAGGAATTCTTTTTTCATCAATTTTCATATCTGAAAGTATTTTTATTCTTGATGACACAGCATCGTGGACTTTTTTTGGAAGAGCCAGTTTTTCGTGCAAAATTCCGTCAATCCGGTATCTAACCCTTGTCCGATCTTCCTGGGGTTCTATATGGACATCAGAAGCGCGGGATTTTACGGCATAGTCTAAAATTGTTGTCACTATTTTGGCAATAGGAGCTTCTGTAATTGTTTGGTTTATGACAACATTCGCCGCGGCTTCAGCTTTCGCCGCGATAGTTGTGTCCTTTAACGCCTGATTGACTTCGGTTGTTAGCCCCTGCGAATATTCTTCCTCGATCTTTTGTTGGATTTCACTTTCCAGCGCAAGAAACGGTGAAATGGTAAAACCCGATTTTTTCTCGATAAATTCAATCGCGGAAATATCTACCGGATCTTTCATGGCCACCGAAAGAATATTCGTCTTGTGATCAACCAGAAAAGGAATAAGAACATATCTTCTGGCAACTGGCTCCGGGATAAAAGTCAAAATTTCTGGCGAAATACCTTTTCCGACAAGTGAAATAAAAGAAACTCCCAAAAGTTCTGATTTGGCTTTGGCAATTTGTTCTTCGCTGGCAAAGTTATGTCCCCTGATAACATCTTCGATTTTTTGACCCCTATTGACGCTTTCCAATCTCACAAGAGTCATTTGTTCCGAAGAGAGAATTTTCTGTGTCGCAAGAATATCAACTAAATCTTTTTCATCGGTTTTCATAGGGCAGTACAAAAATAAAAATTTTCAATTTTAAATTAAAAATATTGGAACTTAATTGTACATTGTAAATTGTACATTGTAAATTGTAAATTATATCTATATTATCTTCATATGATTGCATCGGTATTAATCACCGGCGGAAGCAAAGAGCAAAGAATACAAGAGGCGGGTCGTAAAATAAAAAGGCTATTTGGTTTTAAAACCGCAGAAAATCTGCAGACTTTTTTAAAAAGTCCGGACTATTTTCTGCTGGAAAGTTCCGGAAAACAAATTGGCATTGAAGAAATAAGAAATCTGCAAAGCAACATAATCATGCGGCCATTTGTTTATAAATTTAAAACCATTGTGATCACCGACGCCGAATCACTCACAATTCCTGCCCAAAATGCTTTCCTAAAAACCCTCGAAGAACCCTCTGAATTCACCGCCATCATAATGATGGCAAAACAAAAAACAGATCTGTTGCCCACTATTGTTTCCCGCTGTCAAATCACTGATCTTGGCCCAAAAAATCAAACTGATTTAAACGAAAAAGAATCGGCGGAAATTTCTGAGAGAATTAAAACGATTTTTTCCGGAGATTTGGGGGCAAAATTTTTAATTGCTGAAACAGAAGGCAAAACGAAAGAACAGGCGCTTATCTTTTTGGAAAATCTCACAACTACAGCAAGGGCGATGTTACTGCGGGATCAAACTTTTAAAGGATTAGCTAATAAACAAAAGATTATATTGCTTTTAAAAAACTCTCTGCTAACTAAGAAACATATTGAAGCTAATGTGAATCCGCGGTTTGCTCTGGAAAATCTTTTTTTATCGTGTTAAAATAAATAATAAATCTTAATCGGATATCAATTTCACTTGTTAAGTTACCATAAGTAGCTTAAGTTTCTTAAGTTACTTATTTTTTCTTGATTTATGGCAAAAAACTCAGACTATAGTGCTCACAATATTCAAGTTCTGGAAGGACTTGAACCTGTAAGAAAAAGGCCAGCCATGTACATCGGGTCCACTGATTTAAAAGGGGTACATCATCTTGTCACTGAAATCATTGATAACAGTGTTGATGAAGCCTTGGCTGGATTTGCCAAAAATGTTTGGGTCACGCTTCATGCGGATAATTCCATTGAGGTCTCTGATGACGGCCGCGGAATTCCCGTTGATATCATTCCTCACTATAAAAAAAGCGCTCTGGAAATTGTCATGACAAAACTGCACGCGGGCGGCAAGTTTGATTCTAAAGCCTATAAAGTGTCCGGCGGACTCCACGGAGTAGGAGCTTCGGTTGTCAACGCACTTTCCGAATGGATGTGGGTGCAAGTAAGACGCGAAGGGAAAGTTTATAGGCAAGAATTTAAACGGGGAAAGCCAACAACCGAAATTGCAGTTGTAAAAAACCCGGAATTAAAACCATATTTATCTAAAGTCCAAAACGGCACTACGAGTGTTTTTTTTCCAGACCGGGAAATTTTCAAGGAAGGTACAACAATTGACTTTGAAATTGTGAAAAGATCATTAAGGGAAAGAGCCTATCTGGTTGCTGGTTTGAAATTTCATTTATATGACGAAAGAAGCGACGATGAGGTGCATTTTTATTTCGAAGGCGGAATTGCTTCCCTTGTTGAACAGCTGAATAAAAATAAAATCACTTTGACTAAACCTATATATATAAAGAAAGAAACAGACGATCTGTCAATTGAAATCGCGGTTCAATATAACGATGGTTTTTCCGAAACCGTTGAATCGTTTGTCAATGTAATAAACACAATCGAAGGAGGATCGCATTTGACAGGATTCCGAATGGCCCTAACCAGATCATTAAACGATTACGCAAAAAAAATTGGCGCATTTAAAAACGGAGAAGAAACTATAACAGGAGAAGATGCGAGAGAAGGATTAACAGCTGTAGTTTTTGTGAAAATGCCCGGCGATAAAGTGCAATTTGAAGGACAAACTAAGGCAAAACTGGGAAATGCCAATGTTCAGCCTTTTGCCCAAGCTGTCACCAAAGAGGGTCTTGATATGTTTTTTGAGGAAAATCCCGCTGATGCAAAAAGGGTGATCGAAAAAGTCGCCTTGGCATTAAAAGCCAGACTCGCGGCCAAAGCCGCCAAGGATCTGGTTTTAAGAAAAGGAGCCCTGGAAGGTTCCACTCTTCCCGGCAAATTGGCAGATTGCCAATCGAGAGAACCACAAGAATCAGAACTCTATATTGTTGAAGGTGATAGTGCGGGCGGAAGCGCAAAACAGGGTAGAGACCGAAAATTTCAGGCTATACTTCCTCTTGGCGGAAAAATTTTGAACACTGAACGCGCGAGACTTGATAAAATTATTGAATTTGAAGAATTAAAGGATTTAATAATTGCGCTTGGCATGGGAATCGGGGATACCCTAAATGACCAAAAATTACGCTATCATCGTATTATTATCATGTGCGATGCTGATGTTGACGGACAGCATATCACAACGCTCTTGCTAACTTTTTTCTACAGACATTTACCAGTTATAGTCCAAAATGGATTTTTATATATCGCCATGCCTCCGCTATATAAAATACAAACCGGAAAAGACATTTTTTACGCATATAATGACGAGGAAAAAGATAAACACCTGCTTAAACTGAAAACAGACGGTGTAAAAACTATTCCCAGCGTTCAGCGCTACAAGGGTTTGGGAGAAATGAATCCGGAACAATTGTGGGAAACTACCATGAATCCGACCAATAGAACTTTAAAACAGGTAGGTATTCCAGACGTCCAAAAAGCCGATGAGGTTTTTAATATGCTGATGGGGGATGAAGTACCGCCAAGAAAACGGTTTATCCAAACCCATGCAAAAACGGCAAATTTAGATATTTAATGATTTAATTATAAATTAGAAATTATTTATATAGGAGGCGCATGGATATTCAACTTATAGCACTTTTTGCTGCTCCGCTGTCTGCCATTCTTGCCATAATTTATGGTTTGTACCTGACAAAACAGGTTCTTAAAGAAAAAGAAGGAAACAACAAGCTTCAATCAATTGCCAAGGCGGTCAGAGACGGAGCAATGGCCTATCTGTCACGCCAGTTTAAAGTTGTCATTCCGATCATGATAATCATGGCGATTATGATTTATTTTACTCTTGGACTTGGGATTGCGATTTCATTTATTCTTGGCGCCATAGGCAGTGCTGTTATTGGGTATTTTGGTATGTGGATTGCTGTCCGGGCCAATGTACGCACTGCCAACAATGCCCAATACGGATTAAATCCGGCTCTGAAAGTCGCATTTAACGCCGGAACTGTTAACGGCATGCTGGTTGTAGGTCTGGGACTTTTGGGCGTGTCATTGATCTATATGTGGGCATATCTTTTCTTTATCGATCAGGGGGCAGAGGTTGTGGCCAAACAAGCAACCGATGTTTTGGTCGGCTACGGTTTTGGCGCCGCACTTTTAACTCTGTTTATGAGGGTGGGCGGCGGAATTTTTACAAAAGCAGCTGATGTGGGGGCAGATTTGGTTGGCAAAGTGGAAAAAGGCATTCCCGAGGATGATGCCCGTAATCCGGCCACAATCGCTGATAATGTAGGCGACAATGTAGGCGATTGCGCAGGAATGGCTGCCGACGTTTTTGAATCATATGAAGTCACAGTTGTTGCCTCCATGATTTTGGGCGGAGCCATGTTTGGCTTAAAAGGCGTAGTTTTTCCGCTTCTTGCCAGGGCTGCTGCCATTTTTACTTCGATTTTAGGAACATTTTTTGTGAAAGCAAAAAATGATAAGGAAAATCCGATTCATCCATTAATCAGGGGGTTTTCCGTTTCAGCTGTTTCAGCTATATTCATTTTTATGGTCTTGGCGGTTTATTTATTAAATGAACCAAGAGCAGGCTATGCGGCTGTTGCGGGAATTGTTTCCATGCTAGTTCTTTTATTTATTACCAAATATTATACAGGCCCTGCCGAAAAACCAGTCGTGGAAATTGCAACCGCTTCAAAAACAGGTGCGGGAACAACAATAATTAGCGGCCTGGGAATAGGAATGGAGTCTACGTTTATCAGCGTTTTAATTGTGACAGTAACAATTTTTGTCGGATATTTGTTCTTGGGATTTTATGGCATTTCTCTTGCCGGAATGGGAATGCTTGCGACAACCGGTATTATCATGTCGTTGGACACTTTTGGCCCGATCGCGGACAACGCCCAAGGCATGGTGGAAATGGCCGGCCTTAAAGGCAAGGCAAATGAAGTTACAGAAAGCCTTGATGCTGTTGGAAACACAACCAAAGCCCTAACCAAAGGATTTGCTGTAGGCAGTGCAGCTGTCGCAGCCAGTTCCTTATTCGCTACATATTTTGAAGTTACAGGCCTTGACGCAATAGATATTGCCCTGCCAAAAGTTTTTGCCGGCTTATTGATTGGCACAGCCATTCCTTTTTTATTTTCTTCACGGCTGATAAAATCAGTAGGCAAGGCGGCTTTTGAAGTTGTTGAAGACGTCAGAAAACAATTTAAAGAGAAAAAGGGCATAATGGAAGGAAAAGTGCTTCCAGACTATTCAAGAACTGTTGATATAGTCACATCAGCCGCCCAGAAAGAATTAATTATTCCGGCTGTAATTGTAGTTGCCTCGCCGATTTTTGTCGGCTTGGGACTTGGTGCGGAAGCGCTCGGCGGATTTCTGGGTGGAATTGTGGTTTCAGGACTTGCTCTTGCTTTGTTTATGTGTACAGCGGGAGGAGCCTGGGATAATGCTAAAAAATATGTCGAAGACGGTAATTTGGGCGGAAAGGGATCAGATGCCCATAAAGCCGCGGTTGTTGGAGACACTGTCGGAGACCCATTAAAGGACACTGCGGGACCGGCACTCAATCCGATGATGAAAATCATCCAAATTGTAGCACTGCTCATAGCGCCGTTTTTAGTGACGATTGTTAAGTAAATTCTAAAATTTAATCAAAATGAATATCGGCAAACTCTTAAACGTTGAAATTGCGGAAGAAATGCAAAAATCCTATCTGGACTATGCGATGAGCGTTATCGTTTCCAGAGCTCTTCCCGACGTAAGAGACGGATTAAAACCCGTTCACCGCAGAATACTTTTTGCCATGCATGAAATGGGGTTATCCCATTCTTCAAAACACACCAAAAGCGCAAAAGTGGTCGGCGAGGTTTTGGGCAAATACCATCCTCATGGAGACATGCCGGTCTATGATGCCCTTGTCAGATTGGCACAGGATTTTTCCATTCGCTATCCTCTTGTCAATGGTCAGGGAAACTTCGGCTCAATAGATGGTGATCCGCCGGCAGCGATGAGGTACACGGAAGTAAAACTTTCAACGATTTCCCAGGAAATGTTATTCGATTTGGAAAAAGAAACTGTGGATTTTATCCAAAATTTTGACGCCACCTTAAAAGAACCTGTTTTTCTACCCGCAAAATTGCCCAATTTGCTTTTAATGGGATCAGAGGGAATTGCAGTCGGCATGGCTACTAAAATTCCACCTCACAACCTGTCTGAAGTAATTGACGCGATTGCTTTTATGCTGGATAGGGAAAAAATCCGTAAAGAGAAAGAGAAAGATATTAATCCGTCTGAATACGCTTTTTCTTCTGATTCCACGGTTGAAGATCTTATGCAATATATTAAAGGCCCTGATTTTCCAACGGCCGGAGTAATTTTTGATAAAAACGAAATAGCTGCTGCCTATTCAACCGGCAAAGGAAAAATTGTCATGCGCGGTAAGGCTGAAATAGAGGAGATGGGTAATGGAAAATCGGCTATTATAATTACGGAACTGCCTTATCAAGTCAATAAAGCCCAAATGGTCGCCAGAATCGCAGAACTGGTTAAAGATAAAAAAATGGAAGGCATTTCTGATCTTAGAGATGAATCAGACAGACATGGAATCAGGGTTGTCATTGAATTAAAAAGAGATGCCAGACCAAGACAAGTTCTAAATAACCTTTTCAAGCACACAAACCTGCAGACGACTTTTCCGGTCAACACTGTCGCACTGGTTGACGGCACACCCCAAACCCTTACTCTAAAAACAATATTGGAAGAATTTATCAGACATAGACAAAGAGTGGTGATCAGAAGAAGCGAATTTGAACTCAAAGAAGCAAAAGCAAGAGCCCATATTCTGGAAGGGTTAAAAATCGCTGTTGACCACATCGACGAAGTAATTGCCATTATTAAAAAATCAAAAGATGCAGATGATGCAAAAAAGAACTTGATGACTAAATTTCTCTTGTCTGATATGCAGACAACGGCAATCCTTGATATGCAACTGCGAAGGCTTGCGGCCCTTGAAAGACAAAAAATAGAAGACGAACTGGCAATGGTGATGGAAACTATCGCCTATTTGGAAGATCTATTAAAACATCCGGAAAAAATCTTGGGAGTGATAAAAGATGAACTATTAAAATTGAAAGAAAAATATGGCGACCAAAGAAAAACTAAAGTCGTAAAAGGAAAAGTCGGGGAATTCTCTGACGAAGATTTAATACCAAACGAGTCAATGATCGTAACCATCACTAAAACCGGATATATAAAAAGACTTACGCCGGCCAGCTATCGAGCCCAGGCAAGAGGAGGGAAGGGCGTAACCGGAATGACAACCAAAGAGGAAGACGAAATAGATAATTTATTTTCCGCTGAAACACACGATAACATTTTGTTTTTTACCAATAAAGGTAAGGTGTATCAAATGCGGGTTTGGGATATTCCCGAAAGTTCAAGAATAAGCAAAGGACAGGCAATTGTCAATTTAATCAATATCAGCCAGGATGAAAGAGTGAATTCCGTGCTCACATATTCAGCCGACGAAGCTTCAACAAAATCCAATAACGACACTTATATTTTTCTGACAACAAGACAGGGAACAGTGAAAAAAACTTCTCTGTCGGAATATTCCAATATCAGACGAAACGGCCTGACAGCAATTAAAATTGAGAATACTGATGAACTAGTTTGGGCAAAAATAACAACAGGCAGCGACGATATCATGCTTGTTACCCATGACGGAAAATCTATCAGATTTTCTGAAAAGGAAGTCAGGTCTACGGGAAGAGATACAATTGGAGTAAGAGGAATTCTTTTGAAAAAGAATGACTACGTGATCGGTATGGAAAGTGTGCCGTTCAAAATAGACACACCCACTGATAAAAGAGTAAAATTTTTCCGCGACATTTTGGTGATTAGTGAAAAGGGAATAGGGAAGAGAACTCCGTCGACTTCCTTCCCCAAGCAAAGAAGAGGAGGCCAGGGGGTGAAAGTGGCCAACGTGACGCCAAAAACAGGTTCTGTGGTTACGGCGCAGATGGTAACAGAAATAATTGACCAAATTGTATTAACAACAAAATCAGGCAAACAAACAATCAAGGTTTCAATTGACTCTGTTCCCCGTCTTGGACGCGCCACTCAGGGAGTCATCATTATGAGGTTATCAGATAAAACCGACTCTGTCGCCGCCGTCGCATGTCTGGAAAAAGAATAACCCAAAAATATCATGATATTTTATTTCCGCTGTGAAACTTTTTGTGGATTTCTTTGAGCTGTGGATTTGTCACATGGGTGTAAATTTGTGTCGTTGCCACATTTTTATGCCCTAGCATCTCCTGAACACTGCGAAGATCTGCTCCTTTAATCAAAAGGTCTGTCGCGAAAGTATGCCGCAGTGTATGCGGCGTTGCCTTGACAGGAAGTCTTGCTTTTAAAGCATATCCGACAACCAGTCTTTCCACGCTCCTTGTAGTCAGGCGCATTTTTTCTCCAAAAGAATCTTCCTCCAGATGTCTGCTATAACGAATGAAAAGCGGTTCAAATTCGTCAGTTCTTTTAAGCAGATATTTCTCCAGCCAAAAAACGCAGGAATCCGATAAAAAAACCACCCGCGCTCTTTGGCCTTTTCCGATAACGCCAATTTCTCTCGTGTCAAAATTTAGTTGATTGCGATTTAACTTAACAAGCTCTGACACTCTAAGTCCGGTTGAAAAAAGCATTTCGATCATAGCGCGGTCTCGCAGGCCGGTTTTTGCGGAGACATCAATCGTGTTTAATAATCTGTGAAATTGATCGTTATTTAAAAATTTTAAGGATCTTGATTCAGTTTTTGGCAAATCAATTTTTTCTGGTGACAATGTTTTTAAGTCCTGCTTGGCCAGATATCTTAATAATGCCCGAATCGCAATGACATAATAATTTTGGGTGACGCGCTTAAGAAACCTGCCGCGGGAGTCGGTTTTTCTGGCCAAATACAACCTGAACTGTCTAACAACCTCCTGATCTATGTCTTTAATCTGAGAAACGGCGCTATGGGCATTACACCATGTAAGAAAAAGTGTTAAATACTGTTCGTAGTCACGAATCGTTAAAGATGAACAATTACGTTCGATCTCTAGATATTCTAAAAAACGTCTGATTGCATCTTGCAAATTCATAATTGTTTTTTGGCTAATTTACGCATATTTTCAGAGAGAGGGAAGTAAAAAGGGTTTAGGAGAAGCCGTCTGAGGCTAAAACCAGTAAACCCAAGGGCTAAATATAGTCGGAGAATATTATGCAGGAAATTGCGCATATAAATATTGTTTGAATTTAATTCAAAATTATAAATTAAAAATTTTTAATTATTTTTACCTCTTCTCCCCAAATCAGCCTCGCATCATGTCGCAAAAGTATTATTGTGCGACATAGATATGATACTCGTTTCCCAACTCTCTGTCAAGGGATTTCTTCAAAAAAGGAACTGGATAAATATTTATCAAAGGACACTCTCTTGAGGAGAAGATGATTTACCCCTCTTCCTATAATCTTGCTTAAAAAAACGATATGGAATTATCTTTCATTTAATAAATAGGCTTTGGCGGTCAATATACACATGCGCCAACACCCGCTTCTCAGGCAATTTATATCTATTGTTATTTTAGCGCCACAATACGCTCTAAATTATATATTTCGTGCCTATATAATTAGATAACTAGGTAAATGAAGCACTGTTTAGGGCTTAGATACGCTCTATAATCACATATTTATGGCTGATATAGAAAATTATAATTTAAACAGCACGACGGGAATATATGTTGTCCAGAGCATAACAACAACCAAAACGTTAATAATCGAGGCTGTAAAAAATAACTTATCCACAAATCACATTCGGCTTTTTTTGTATATAGAGCTCTTATATGTCAACGAGATGATTTGGAGCATAATAGCAGTCTATACTTTAATTTTAAGGCTGAGAATCGTATTTTATAAATAGCACTGAGATGTTATTGCTGATAACAAATTTCCAAATTCGTGAAAAAGTGGAATAATTTCGTGAAAACTATAGGATATATTTGCGGACTGCATCAAACTATATCAATAAACTGTGGGTTTTTTATTTAACCCTGTTCTCTCTTCTCTATCTTGGGGTGTGCAATTTTTTACGATGTCCACGAGGTGGACAACAATATTAAAATAAAAACAAATGAAGGAACAGCAATAAACTCAATAATTACACGCTTAAATAGCTTCTCTTGAATTTCATATCCACCTATTCCCAAGAACACATAAAAGCAGGAAGTTAAGAATAGTGCCGAATTTAGGGTTTTTACAGGCCAAAAAGAAAATACCAAAATTAATTCTGACAATAAAAAACTTATAACTGAAGAATACACAATCACGCTCTTCTCTATTTCGGGAGAAAGCCTCAACGACCAAAAATATTGCAGCAATAGTAAAAAAATTGCCGCATAGCCGATCAAAACATTGAAATAGAAATCCAGATGCAGGGATATTAAGATATCTAAAAAAAGAAAACCGGTTACAAGAGTCAGATAAAAACCAATTGTTTGTGCGGCTCTTATCAATTGAATTGTTCGCTCCCTAGAAACATTAAAAATATTCTCAGTAAGAAGCAGGGCGTAAAATGACAGAGCGTAAAAAAGCGCAACTGGCAATCTTGTTATCCAACGAACAGGCAATAAAAAATAAAAATACGAAACCGAAAGGGTAAAAAGAGTTGGAAGTATAAGAAGGGTCACCCATTCATGCCTTTTAAGATTATCCCTTAAACAAAATGCAGAAAGAAAATAGGCAAAAACACCAAGTAAAAAAACCGCGGGATAACGAAATGTCTCTGTTAAAAGCTGGGTCGCGACTAAACCCAGAGTCAGTATTAAAGTTGCCAAAACGAAAATCTGTCTTTTTGAAGGATTAAAACTTGAAAACCTGATTTTAATTTTTTTCATAACCAAGAATTTCTAAGTTGGAATAGACTTTTAAAACATCGTCCAAATCTTCCAGCATATTAAGAAAATCAATAATTTTTTGCGTCTCCCCATTCATTGACATTTGAAGAGTGGTCAAAGGCCTCATCACGAGCTCCGCTGAATTTACCGTTAAACCTTTTTCTTCAAGAATTTTCTTAATCTCGTGCAAATTCTGCGGATGCGTAAATATCTCAAATAAATCATCGCTTTCTTCAACATCAATTGCGCCACAATCACATGCAAGCAAAAAAATTTCTTCTTGTGATTTTCCGTCTTTAAAAATATTAATTACGCCGCATTTATTAAAAAGGTATGCAACAGAACCCTGACCTCCAATATTGCCACCCATTCTGTTAAACACATTTTTTATGGCCGCTTGGGTTCGCAAATGATTGTCGGTTACTGCTTCAATGATGACAGCGGCTCCACCCGGAGCAAAACCTTCAAATACCACCTCAGAAAGATTGCCCTCTCCTCCTTTTCCCAAAGCCCGCTCTATCGCTCTTTGGACGTTTTCTTTTGGCATATTGTTTTCCCTGGCTTTTTCTATCATCAAACGCAGCTTAAAATTGCTTTCCGGATCTGGGCCACCGCCTTCCCTAACAGCAATCGTAATGGCATTACCAAGCTTGGTGAAAATCTGTCCGCGCTTTGCATCTGCCACCCCTTTCTGCCTTTTGATTTGCGACCATTTTGAATGTCCTGACATAGTATGCAATTTTAATTTTTAATTTAAAATTTTTAAACAATATCGGAGTAAATTGTACCTCGTCCACAGTAAATTGTAAATTGAAAAATTAGAAGTAAAAAATTTAAAATTATCGTAATTCCTCCTATTGACATTTCAGTTATATATTTCTAAACTTTTCGCCATGGACAAAATTCAGCAAGCCAATCTTGCAATTAAAGCCGCCCTCAGAGGTGATTGGCCAGATGCCACCAAATTAAATATCCAAATCCTCAAGGAAAACAGTGTGGATTGTGAAGCTCTAAATAGACTGGCTCAGTGTTATAAGAATGTCGGGAATTTCAAAAAAGCGATTTCCATGTACCAGAAAGTCCTGAAAATAAATAAATATAATGTCATTGCCCAAAGAAATTTAGTCATGTTAAAAAATAACGGACAAAAACCTTCCCAACCAGTTTCAACACAATATGCCAATACTGATATCTTTTTAGAAGAAGCGGGCAAAACAAAACTTGTATGCCTGGTTAATATTGCTCCCGCGACAAAAATCTTATCTGTTTCTCCCAGAGAAAAGTTAGAATTAACTGTTAAAAGAAAGGCCGTCTTTGTTGTTGACCAAAACCAAAATTATATCGGCGCCCTGCCAGACGATCTTTCCTACCGTTTAATGCGCTTTATGAAATCCGGTTATAAATACGATTGTTTTGCCAAAACAATCGAACGAAACATTTTTATCGTTTTAATCCGGGAAAAAACCAGAAGCAAACGTCTCAATAACCAGCCTACATTTCCTATTGGAGCAAATGAGCACGATTTTCTGGCAATTAATGCTCCCGACGTATCGGTTTTAGCAAATGAGATAGCAGAAAAATCAGATAGCTATTCACCAAAAGAACTGTCCGGAGAACAAGAATCCCAAACATCCCAAGACGACGAAGAAGACTAAAAAACTCTAGTCGTTTTCAAAATTCCGCCTGTAATTATCACCCAAAACAATAGTGATATCCGATCTGGATTCAGAATACTTACCAACATTCATCTGGCATTCAAAAAATTTTTTAAGGCGCAAAAATGTATAACTTTTAACAAGGTTTTTATCGGAATAAATCTGACACTTTAGCAATGAAAGTTTTTCTACATTCCCAATATTCACAACCTTACCGCCGGCATTCTCTATGATTCGAGCGGCTTTTTCTGCCAATCCTGAGTATTTTGTGGAATTCAGAATTTCGACTTTTAAGTTTTCTTGCACAATTTTCTGATCGCCTCCAGATAATCGCAGAAAAGAATCTATAATGCGATAATCAAATATAAATGCTTTGTTGTCATCAGGCAGTTGAATCGGCGTAAATGCATAATTTTGAAACAGATTGGTAATTTTAACTTTGCTGCCTCTGACAATTAACACGGAATAGTCAAATTTAATCACATCTGATATGGTCAAATTGCCAAAGGTAAGGGTATCTAAACCTGCCATTAAAGAATTTTTCGTTGCAAAAAAATCATCTCTTTGAAAATCTTCTTCTTTTTTTGAAAGCTCTTTCTGGTTAAAATCAATAAACCCGTCTACCGGAATACCAAATGCGTTTGAAGCTGAATTTAAAATGAGTTTTCCGCTTCTCTTCTCTTGCTTGTCCAACGCAAATAATTTGCCGATCCGATATTTTCCATATCCGCCTGAAACTTCAAGAAAAACATTGGAAGGAATCGAAAAAATATTCAATTCATTGTTAATATGATTAAAGGAAATCAAAAGAACAGGCTTTGTGTTCAATATTAGTGTTGTATTGGTATATTTATTCCATATACTGTTTCTGCTTTCGAAAAACCAGAGAATTATAACCAAAAGTATGGAAAATAACCCTAACAATATATAAAAATGGGGCTTTATGCCTTTTTTTCTTTTAGTCATAACCCGCAATGAAAATTATTTTTCTTTCACTAATTTAGGAAGTACGAAAGAATAAGGATTTTTAAAAGCCATTTTTTTGGCTTTCTCTTCCATCTGCTTTTTTGACAATTTCTTTTTTTCATTTTTACGGTAATCTCCACCAAACCCAGCCATTAAAAATCACCTCCCTTTATTTGAAAAATAAAAACCCAATGATAATTATAATATTTTAATCATTTTTTAACCATTCCTTTTTTAACTCGCAAAATTTCTGATTATCTATCGCCGTTCTTATTTCTTGCATTAAATTCTGCATAAAATGCAAATTATGAATTGATGCCAATCTGTATGCCAAAAGTTCATGGCTTCGGAACAAATGACAAATATAGGCGCGGGTGAAATTTCTACACGCATAACAACTACAGCCGGGATCGATGGGTCTAGCATCGCCCAAAAAACAGGATTTTGTGATATCCAATCTGAATTTATCCTTTTTATAGGCCATCATTTGATTGTCGTTTAATATTTTTTGACTCCTATTTTTATTCGGGTTTTTAACTTTTATAAATACGTGCCCCATTCTTCCCAATCTGGTGGGAATCACGCAATCAAACATATCAATCCCCAGTTCTACAGAGCTAAAAATGTCATCAATTGTTCCGATCCCAAATAAATGCCTTGGCTTTTCCAAAGGCAGATATGGATAAATCCAATTTAATATTTCTTTTGCTTTTTTCTTGCTAACCAAAGCTCCTCCGATTCCGATGCCGAAAAAATCATTTTCGGCCACAAATTTTGCTGATGCAATTCTCAAATCCTTAAACGGCCCTCCCTGAATAACACCAAAAAGGCCTTGATTGATGGAATTTCGCCGGATAGTTTTCTTTTTAAAATATTCCAAACTTCTTTTTTCCCATAAATGGGTTCTCTGCATTGCCGCCTTAGTATAATTATAGTCATGTAGAGGACTTGTACATTCATCCAGAGCTACAATTATATCCGCCCCCAAATCCATTTGCACCTCAATTGATTTTTCTGGAGGAAAGAAATGGGCTGATCCATCAATATGGGAAACAAAAGTGGGGCCTTCGTCGTCAATTTTGCATAATTTTGTCCGTACAACAATTTCTTTTCTTTCGGTATCGATAAGTTCTCCGGCAATTAAATCCTGGGCTCTTTTGATATCATTGCCGTACAAATTTACAATTTTACCAACTTCGTGTTCTATCCCAAATCCCAAAGAAAAAACCTGAAAACCAGCGCTATCCGTCATCATTGGACCGTTCCATCCCATAAACTTGTGCAAACCTCCCAGCTTTTTAATGATTTTAGATCCGGGCCGAAGATATAAATGGTAGGTATTTGCCAAAACCGCTTCGGCTCCGGTCGCTTTCACTTCAACGCAAGTCAATCCTTTTATTGCGCCTTGGGTTCCCACAGAAAGAAAAGCTGGAGTATGAAAAATGCCATTTGCTGTTGTGACAATACCTGTTCTTGCTTTGGTTTTATTGTCTTTTGCGGTAATTTTGAAATTGATCATAACTTTTTGCGAATTCTTATCGGAACTACACTTAATTTGGTGACCAAATCAAAATCATCATCGCCGGCAATCCTGTTATACCGTTCAAATCCGCAACTTTCACATTTATGCACCAAAACGTATTCTCCCGTTCTTCTGGTAAAAACCCCGATCGGTTTCATAAGACCAAAACACAAAGAATTTCTGTCTCCCGGCACATCCGCATCGACGTGTTTCGAACATAAACACTTCGGACAATGATTGCGATAGCCGCCTCCAAATTCGATTGGATCAACTTTCTTTTGGCAGAATTCACAAATAAAACCTTCATTTCTTGGTTGCATTTTCATAAATTTTGAGGTAACTTTATTCTTCTTTTCTGATCTTATTAAGATAGACGCTGATTTCCTCTTTGGGACACTTGTATAAATTAAGAAGCACTCCTGACATATGAACAGCCGCTTCAAATTCCGGTTGGACAATCGCATGGGCTCCTAGGGCATACAAACGTTGTCTGTCCTCGTCAAAATGAGATCTGCAGATAATTATAATATTTTTGTTTAAAAACAAACTATTCTGAATAATCATTTCCTGGGTGTGGCGATCTGGAACAGCGACTACCACCACTTTTGCCTTATCAACCTGGGCATAATCTAAAACTTCCACATCCGATGGATCGCCATAAATCACATTTGCGCCATGTTTTTTCAACTCGTGAACAACTTTTTGATTATAATCCACCACAACGTATGGAATATCAGCCATATCCAAAGTTTTACTGATATGCCGACCAACCCTTCCATGTCCGCAAATTACAATGTGATTATTAAAAGGCAGTTCTTCGTCGAATTTATTTTCCTGATCAAGCTTTGTAAAAAACTTCTCGTACGCAAAAGGCGATGATTTACGAACTAAATTTCTTATTAAATGATATGAACGGCTCCCAAGCGAAATCGCAAGCGGCCCAATAATCATAGTGAGCGCGCTCACCGATAAGAGAATGTTATACGAAGACACGCTGATATATTGCTGATCCAAGCCAAATCTACCCAATATAAAAGCAAATTCACCAATTGTAATAAGTCCAAGAGAAGTCAAATACACTGTTTTTGTGTGATAGCGAAAGTAGACCATAAGAAAACCCACAATGACAAATTTAAACGCAACTGCCAAGACGACTAATATTAAAATCAATGACAAATTGGCAATTAAAAAGCTGAAATTAAAAAGCAACCCCAGTGAGACAAAAAAAATTATACTAAGGATATCTCTCAGGGGTCTTATTTCCGCAAAAATTGCGTGATTTTGCGAAGTCTCAGAAACTAATAGGCCGGCAAAAAAAGCTCCCAATGCAGGCGATAAACCTGCCCAAGAAACCAAACTTCCCAAGATAGAAATCAATAACACTACGGCGATTAAAAAAAGTTCCCGTTCTCCTGTTTTGGCAATTTTACCAAGATATAAAGGTACTATTTTTTTTCCAAACCAATAAACTAAATACAAGATGAAACCTGCTTTCAGCATGGCAAAAAGAACCGATGAAAAAACTCCAATAAAAGTCGTACTCCCCGCATTTATGCTCTGCCAAATTGCCGGCATTAAAATCCAAATTGGAATTACAAGTAAATCCTGAACCAATAACCAGCCTGTCAGAATTTCACCATATAGGGTATCCGATTCACCTTTATCAAAGAGGAGTTTAACAACAATCGCTGTTGAAGAAAGAGAAAAAGAAAGCGCCAAAAAAACCGCCTGAAAATAATCAATATGCAAGAATATCCCAAGAATAAAAGTGAATACGACAGAGAATAAAACCACTTGAGAAATCGCTCCCAAAAATACGATATTCTTCACCCTGATTAATCTTTTGAATGAGAATTCTATCCCCAGAGTAAACATTAAAAGAATAACTCCGAAATCAACCAAGGTTGAAGTCGCCTGGGTTGTCAATTTCCCGCCAAAAAATGCCACCACCGCTCCTCCTGCAATATAACCGATAACCGGAGGTTGTTTGATTTTTCCGGCAAAATATCCGAAGACAAAAGCAGTTGTCAAAATAATAAGTATGTCAGAAAGCAGGCTCAAATCATTCATGATATGTTATCTTATTTGCAATTTATTGGTTCTTTTTCCAGTTTCATTAAGACTGCGGAAAGTTCCTCGGGCATATCCGCCTCAAAACTCATATCGTGATTTTTTTTCGGGTGCATAAATGATATTTTTTTCGCATGTAAAAACATTCTTGGGCAAAAAAGCAAATCTTTTTTTACATTCTTTCTTCCACCATAAAGTATATCAGAAACGATTGGATATCCAAGATGTTTGAGGTGCACACGAATCTGATGAGTTCTTCCGGTACGGGGACTTACTTTCAACAGAGTCAAATACTCTTTGTCTGTTTTTTGCGGTATGGAAAAAATGCCAATTGTTTCATATTCCGTCACTGCTTCTCTGCCTCCCAAAAACACACCAAACCGTTTCCGGTTGAAAGGATTGCGCTCTATTGGGATATTGATCATCCCCTCCGAAGGATGCACCAATCCATGTACTAAAGCATTGTATATTTTCTTTATACTTCGGTTTTTAAACTGCGTCTGCAAATTTATAAAAGCGGCTTCATTGTTGGCAATAATTATAATTCCGCTGGTATCCTTATCAAGTCTATGCACAATTCCCCCTCGTTTTCTAAACTCGCTTTCGTCTGCTGTCGATCGCTTGCCAATCAATGTATTTTCTAACCAATCCTGTAAGGTAAATTCATCTTTTGTTGTGTCTGCCCTATTTACAATCATCCCGTAAGGCTTATTGACTAGGGTGATATCAGAATCGCGGTAAATTATTTGCGGATTATTTTTTGTCATAATAAATAATAAATAAAATCATTCCCAGCGTAATATAGACATCCGCCGGATTAAAAACCGGAAAGAAAAAAATTGAAATAAAATCCACTACACCTCCGTGTATCAACCTGTCGATCAAGTTGCTGATTCCCCCTGCCAAAACAAGAGAGAGGAAAAAACGCAGTTTTACACCATTCCTATATTTTAAAAATGATGCTGTCAAAATAAATATTATAACAATGATAAATACCGGTAGCACTAAATTGTTGGTGTGGCGATTTAAAAAACCAAAGCTAATACCCCGGTTGAAGGTATAATCAAATCCCAAAAAACGAACAATAAACTTAAGGACTTGATCAAAAATAATCAAAAAGATTACAAAAAGAAGAAGTTTTAACTTATCCGCAGATTTTGCCTTTTGCATTATTGTTGCCGATTCAACCTATTTCTCATTTTTCTTTTCGCACGATACGCACATTTCGGCTGTCGGTACAATTGCCAGTCGATCGGTATCAATCATTTTCCCGCATTTTTCACATATTCCGTATTTGCCTATTTTTATTTTCGTGAGAGCTTTTCTGATAGTCACAAGCCCTTTGTTTAATTCGTACTGCAAAGCGCTGATTGTATCATGTCCAAATTCTTCCTTTGCTTCTGTATCAGAAGAGGCTTTGTCCGAAAGTCTCCCCGGATCAGAGAAAGGGTCTTCTTTTTTTAATTCCGAAAGTCTTTTTTCTGTATCTTTTTGTTTTTGTTCGAGATACTCTTTAACTTTATTTAAAACGTTATTTGGTAGTTTGAACATTATTTTTCTCCTTGAGTTTTGTAATTAATAGTCTTTTTATCCAATTTGGTCCCAACCTGATCAAAAATAATCCCGCGCACAAAATAAAAGTAAATAAATTAAACAGTAATCTTAAATTGAAGTTTTTAAAGTATAAGGCATTGCGGAACAAATATTCAAGTATGAAGTTTAATAAACAATAAAGCAATATATAGCATAGGAACATCAATCCTTTCGTTTTTTTCTCCGCTTCTTCTTTCACAATTGACGCCGCAAGAAATTCAAACCATTTTTTTTCTTTGAGTTTTTTGAATAGAATAATAAAAAATAAAATCGCGGCAATATAATATAAGGCTAGCGGATGAACAGCAAAAAGAGGTGTTTTCAAACCAAAGTTTGGAAATGTTTTTGCCCCGACAACACAACCGTTTATCAAACATCCAACTCCCAAAAATAACTGAACATATAACAGCGGGAAAACCAAAATGTCCAAATAAGTAAAAACTCTGACTTTTTTACGCATCAAAAATATTAACCCGACAACAAGACTGCCGAAAAAAGCACCGTTTGCTGAAATTCCCGGATACCTGATGAAATGAATCCAACGAAAAAAATCCTGGGAAAAAACTTCAAAATGTTCAAGGATAAAAAAAAGCCTCCCTACTCCAATGGCCGAAATCACCATGAAAAACATCAGATCAAAAACTAAATCTACTTGCAAATCTTCTTTTTTTGCCTGCTTCCAAAGCAAAAAACATCCCAAGACAAAAGATAGCGCGGCCAAAACGCCGTATAGAAAACTGGTAATAATGTTTTGCATAAGTTCTAATATTTTAGATTAGTTTCAAATGTTTGGCAATTCTGATGCCGCTAAACAAGATCACGCTCAATCCGATAAAAAGCATCACCTTAACAACACCCATAGCATCTGATAAAATTCCCGCCAAAAGAACAGGAAAAATAGAGGCTAAGCCGCCCGCGGAAGTCATAAAACCATATATCCGACTTCTCACATCCTCTTTTGTGTCTTCCTGCAGGGCAGTACCAGCCGAAACGGTGATCAGGGAATTCACAATCCCGAGCAAAAAAAACGATAAGACTGCCAAACCAAGGATATCGATTCTAATAATGTAGTCAAAGTTTATGTAATTCCGGTATTTTCCTCTGCTTAAAAAAGAAAGAACGGTAAGCAAAATTCCTGAGGAAAAAATACTGCCATCAATAAGTCTGGCTCTATTAATTTTATGGCTTAATAAACCCATTACAATTGATCCTGCAATCATTCCAAAAACGGCAGGAGTCACAATGATAAGCGAAGCATCTGTCATGCTGATTCTTAAAACGGTCGTGGCATAGCCGGGCGCGATCGCGGAAATTGTAGCAATTAGAACCTGTGAGGCTGTCAATAAAAAAATTGCATCCTGAACACTTTTATTCTTGAGTAAGTAGTTAAATCCTTCGGTAAGATTTTGCAAAAAGTGAATTCTGAATTTATCAAAAAAGAAAACTTTTACCCGGAAATCTACTCGCAAGGATTTTCCAAGCTCGATCCATGAATCAACTCCTGGAAGATAACTTACCAGCATTGTCGCTGCCAAAAATAGCAGTCCGATAAAAACAAATATGGTGTTTACGCCAAAATTTGCCACGGCCGGTCCGGCAAACATAAAACCCAAAACAACGGATATATAAAAAGTCATGGTAAATAAACTATTTGCCGCTAAAAGTAATTCCTTGGGTACTAATTCCGGTATTAATGGAGCCTCAGCCGGAACAAAAAATTGGGTAATGATTGACGCAAGAATTGCCAATAAATATATCATCAGAAGTGATTCTGAAGTAAAAATAAAAACAAAGAGAATGAAAAATCTGACCAGGTTGCAAATAAAAAGAACCTGTTTTTTGTGCCATCCTTCAACATACACTCCGGCCAAAGAACCAAAAACTACTGCCGGCACACTGATTGCGATAATAAAAAAGGAGGCGGCGGTGTTGCTTTTGGTCAGTGACGCAATATGCAAAAGCAAAACGAAATTCATCATGTTAATGGCGATTTGCGAAATAACTTGGGCAAGCCAAAGTTTCAAAAATGGTCTTACAAAAAGCACTCTGACAACAGGAGGCAACACAATTGTTTTTAACATAGGAAAAGTATATACTATTTAACTACCGCAAAAAAAGATATTATCATATTTCCAATTACATAATAATCAAAATATGACATCTGTAACTCATACTCTGGTTGCCATCGCCGTTGCTTCAAAAATTCAAAATCCGGCGATCGCGTTTCCTACCTGTTTTTTTAGCAACTATCTTTTGGACATGATACCGCATTGGGATTTTGGCTACGGATGGAGAGAAAAAAGCAAAACAAAACTTTTTATTGAAGGGTTATTAGATATTTCTGTAAGTTATTTTCTGGTTTTTTATCTCCATCAAACAATTTTTCAAAATACCAACATTTACTATTTATTAATATGCGCGTTTTTGGCGCAACTTCCGGACTGGCTTGAAATTCCGTATCTTATTTTTGATTTTAAAAAACAACCATTCTCCTTTTTCTATCAAATTCAACATCAAATTCACAACCGATGGAATTTGCCCTGGGGTTTACTACCGCAAATAGTTGTTGCCGGATCCTCGCTTGTATGGGCAATCAAATAGCGTTTAATTGCCTACTCTCTCCACATACTCTCCTGTTCTGGTATCAATGCGCACAATATCCCCCTCTTGAACAAAAAGTGGAACACGCAAATGAACGCCATTTTCCAACATTGCGTCTTTATAGATATTTGTGGCCGAATTTCCTTTAACGCCGGGGTCGGTTTCTTTAACTTTAAAATCCATTTTGATCGGAAGTTCGAGGGAAAGCGCTTCGTTCTGATACATCAAAAGATTGACTTCTATGCCTTCCTGGAGATATTTTTTCTCCTCGCCCATTTTATCCTGATCAACACTGAATTGTTCAAAAGTCCTCGGTTCCATAAAAACATAATCATTTTTATCTTTATAAAGATATTGGACTTCTTTTTTATCAAGGAAAATTTCCTGCACTTTGGCGCCGGAGATAAAACTTTTTTCAATAATTGATCCGTTTCTTAGATTTTTAATTTTCACTTTTATCGTCGCTGTCCCCCGGCCCATTTTAGTAAATTCATATTTCAAAACTTTAAAAATTTGATTGTTCTCGGTGAAGGCGGCGCCATTTCGTAAATCTGTTACTGTAATCATATTGTTATGAATTTTAATTTCTGCCTCAAACAGGCAAACCTAAATAATGGTGCCGAGAGAGGGAGTCGAACCCTCACGACCTTTTAAAGTCACGGGTTTTTGAGACCCGCGTGTCTGCCATTCCACCACCTCGGCTCTACGAGAAACATTATACACCCATCTATTTCTCTCGCCTTCTCTCCGTTCCGTAAAACTTGATTCTGTCGCCCCGGAAAATCATATCAATCTCTCCGGTTGGACCATTCCGGTGTTTTGCTACCAAAAGTTTGACATTATAATGATCAGTTTTTTCCTGCTCTTCGTCTGGCCGATATAAAAACATCACGACATCGGCATCCTGTTCAATAGCACCTGATTCACGAAGATCTGCAAGCTGGGGAATCTTTGTTCCTCTTGATTCAACCGCGCGGGACAACTGTGAAACAGCAATTATTGGTATTTTCAGCTCGCGGGCCAAATTTTTTAAACTTTGAGATATGTACGAAACTTCCTGAACCCGATTTTCATATGATTTTCCCGCATACGCCAACTGCAAATAATCAACAATCAGGAGAGATAATTTTTGTTCTATCTGCAAGCGCCTTGCTTTGGTCCGCATCTCCATAATTGAAATACCCGGCGTATCATCAATAAAAATCGGAGCATCACCCAAAATACCCATAGCATCTTGCAATTTATCAAAATCTGTCTCTTCCAACTTGCCTGTCTTTAATTTCCAGGCATCGATTTCTGCTTGACCCACCAATAATCTATCAACAAGTTCCTCCTTGCTCATTTCCAGGGAAAAAATTCCCACTGGCTGTTTTTCGGACACCGCCACATGCTGAGCAATATTCAGAGCAAAAGCGGTTTTTCCCATTCCGGGACGCGCCGCCAACACAATTAAATTAGAATCCTGAAGTCCGGCCAGTTTATTATCCAAATCCCGAAAACCAGTTGCCACGCCGCGGAGGCCTCCTGATCTTTTTTGAATTTCATCCAAGCGGTCAAAACTTTCAACCAAAGCGTCCTTTAAGGTTATAAAACTTTGGGTGAGATGCTCCTGTGAAACTGCGAAAATTGACTGTTCTGTTTTGTCAAGAATTTCTTTTATATCCCTACCCTCATCAAATGCTTCTTCTGTGATTTTGCTTGCCGTGGAAATCAGTTTGCGCTTGGTAAAATGATCTTTGATAATTCTTGCATAGTGTTCAATATTTGCCGAAGTCGGAACCGAATTGGCAACATCGGTCAAAAAAGCCATTCCCCCAATTTCCTGAAATTTCTTTTTTTTCTTTAAAGCGTCGCTTAAGGTGACAAGATCGATAGGAATTCTTTTTTCATACAATGCGAGCATGGCGCCATAAACAACACCATTTTGGTCATTATAAAAATGCTCCGGTCGTAAAAAACCGGCAACTTCAACCACCGAATCCTTGTCAATAAGAATAGCTCCCAAAACAGATTGTTCGGCATCATCGGAATGCGGCGGAAGTTTGATATCTGACATATACGCGAAATAGAAATTATTCTAATACCACTACTTGCATCTCGTCCGGAAGTTTGTCTTTGGTAATCACCAATTTTTCCTGAGGCGTTATTTCAGATTTACCAATAACCTTAAGAAAATTTTCAACCGGCAATAAATCTTTGAAAGAATCCGATAACCCCCCAGCGCCATAATGCATCGGGATAACTATTTTGGGCTCTAGTTTGGCAACAACTTCGCCGGCCTTGCCGGAATCAATGGTATATTTTCCTCCTACTGGCACAAAAAGCACATCAACAACCCCAAGCATTTCATCCTGAGCATCAGATAGCATATGACCCAAATCCCCAAGATGCACTAAAGAAATCCCCTCGAGACGTATTTGAAAAACCGTATTCTTGCCTCTTTCCGATCCCTGATTTTCATCGTGATAAGTTTTTATTCCCAGAATATCAACCTCTTTGATTTTGTATTCTCCCGGACCATCAACAATAAAAGCATTGGGAAAACCTGACACATTGTTATGATCATTATGAAAATGGCTGATTGTCACAATGTCTGCCTCAACTTTTGGAAATTTTAATCCGACTGCTTCGGAAAAGTACGGATCAAAAATTATTGCGGTATTTTTTCCTTTTATTCTAAACGAGGAATGGCCAAGATGCGTGATTTCCATAAAATATTTGTTCAAATAATGATTAATTTTATATTGTACATGATAACGTAAACTTTATATACCACAGGATAACTTTCTTGACAAGCCGGATAAAAATTGCTAAGTTGTGATAACAAAAATATGAATAAAACAACTACAGAAACCGTTGTCGCGATATTTGTCGGCATTGTGCTTGGAATAATCATAGCCTCAGGTTTTTGGTATTTAAAGAATTCTCTTAAAACACTCCCGAAAAATACGACCGGTTCAGCCAATACAACTATTACACCTCAACCTGAAAACAAACAGCTTTTTCTTGAAATAAACACTCCTTTGGATCAAACAATCTCCAATGAAAAAGATCTAGAGCTTTCCGGAAAAACCAATCCAAACACCATAGTCATCCTGTCTTACAACCAAAATGATTATATCTTAAGAGCCAGCGAACAGGGAAATTTCAGCACAAATATTAAGCTTGATTCCGGAATTAATATTCTTTATTTAACAGCCGCCAATGAAAAAAACGAAACAAAGAAAATGTCTTTGCATATAGTTTATGAGGAAAAATAGTATATGGAAAAAATAATAAAATTATTTGTAATTTATCTTTTTGCTTTTTATATTCTTACCACCACCACGGATGTTATAGCTCTGGAAAGCACTGCTTCTGCTGCGACCCCGACTCCCACGACTGAGAAAAAAATAAAGGAGTTAAAAGACCGTCTGGCGTCACGGGTGGCCGAATTGAATGTCATTTCACAAAAAATGATCAAGGGAGAAATAAAAACAATCTCGGATTCTAAAATCATCCTGATTTCAAACGGAAACGAAATTAATATTAACCTAAACGATGAGTCGTCTTTTTTTCTATTCCAAAACACGGGAGTTAAAAAACCTATCAAAGTCGATAGTCTTAAAACCGGCCAAGCTGCAATTTCCTGGGGCGCATTTAATTCTTCAACCAGCACTCTCTCGTCAAAAACTTTCGTAGTGGTGGAAACTCCTCTTCTGATAACAGGCACAATCAGGTCTGTAGATAAAAAAAATTATCAATTGGTTGTGCAAACAACGGAAAAAGAATATCTCATTGATCATGATGTGACAACCAAAAACTATATGTTGGCAAAAGATGATGTGTTGGCCAAGAGCGGTTTTTCGAAGTATCAAGAAGGACAAACGGTGTATGTCGCGGGAGATTTGGTGACAGACAAAAACGGCAAGGACATGCTGTTGGCGCAAAGAATTATAATCCTAAAAAACACTGCCCAAGAACCACAAAATCCCTCCCCAACTCCAACCCCAACAGGTCAAAAAAATAAAATTTGACAAAAAACTATAAGTTTGCTATCTTGATTGACAATCATGAAAACTTTATCTTTATTATTACATCATCGCCACGCTGAATAACTCCGGCTGGTGTTTGTAGTGCATAAAGATAAATAATCAAATAATAGAAATGAATTACACCAGCCAAACGGCTGGTTTTTTAGTGGTTTTTAATATAAAAATTTTCTCTTTAAAAATCAGATTTTCCAAACCAACTAATGACTAGTTACTTATATGAAATTATTTGTTATTATTGAAAAAGGAGGCTTATGTCAAACTATAATACTGATGCTAAAAAAATCATGCCGCAAACCTTAAAAGGATTTAGGGATTTTCTTCCGGCAGAAGCGATGAAAAGGCAGTGGCTGAAAAATAAAATTATAGAAGCCTTTGAATTGTGGGGCTATGAACCTCTGGAAACACCAACTCTGGAACCTTTGGAAATATTCGAAGGACAAATCGGCGAAGGTGAAAAATTGTTTTATAAATTTAAAGACTTTGGCGGAAGAAACGTAGCGCTTCGGTATGACCAAAGCGTTCCTTCCTGTCGCGTAATCGCAAACTATTATTCAAAATTAATATTTCCCTTTAAAAGGTATCAGATTCAGTCTGCTTTCAGGGCAGACAAACCGCAAAAAGGCCGTTACCGGGAATTTCTCCAATGCGATGCTGATATTTTTGGTGTTTCTTCTCCTGTTGCTGATGCCGAAACCATCGCGTTGTGTTTGGACATCTATCAGCGACTAGGTTTCAAACAAGCGCGGGTTTTAATAAGCGATCGCGCGCTCTTGTCAGATCTTCCCTATGAAGCGATTGTCGCCGTTGATAAAATCCAAAAAATTGGTCCAGATCGTGTTTTGCAAGAAATGACAAAAAGCGGTATTGCTTTGGCAGATGCTAGAAATTATTTACAAAAAGCAAAATCCGTCCAACCAAATGAAACAATAAGGACTATTCTTTCCTATCTGGAAAGCTATGGCTTTGAAAAAGAGCAGTTTCAATTCGAACCATCAATTGCCAGATCGTTTTCTTATTCCACTGGTCCAATCTGGGAAGTGGTTATTCCCAATTATACGACCGGATCAGTGCTGGGCGGAGAAAGATATGACAATGTTATAAGAAATATTTCCGGGATAAATGTGGCCGCGACCGGTTTTGCCATCGGTTTTGATCGCACGCTGGAAGCCGCGGAAGAATGTGGTTTGGTACCCAATTTTCAAACACTAAGCAGTGTGCTGGTGACTATTTTTTCACCTGATTTGCTGTCAAAGTCACTTGCTGTCGCACGACAATTACGAAATTGCGGCACAAAAACTGACATCTACCCGGATCCTTTAGTTCGCCTTGATAAACAACTGAAATACGCAAACCAAAAAGGAATTCCTTTTGTTGTTATCATCGGTCCTGATGAAGCAGAAAATAAAACGGCGACTCTGAAAAATATGAAAACGAAAGAACAAAAAACAGTACCAGTGGATGATCTTTGCGGTTTGATGAAAAACTAAAAAATTAAAATCTTTATGCCTGTCCAAACTCTTGGAACCATAGCACAGATTCTTGCCAACACAATCTGGGGTAGTTCAGTAGTTGTTGTGAAAATTGCCTTATCTTCAATGTCTCCTTATACTTTTGTCTTTTTAAGACTCTTATTAACCGTTATTATCCTTACTCCTTTTGTTTTACCACGGCTTCTTAAAACAAAAATTAAACCGCGTGATTATTTGTTGGTCTTTCTTTCCGGCTTCTTCGGAATCACGCTCAATATCGGTTTGTTTTTCCTGGGCCTGAAAAACACAACCGCAATTGATTCTTCAGTCATCGCCGCCACCACATCGCTTTTTACAGCCCTTGCCGCTTATTTGTTTTTGAAGGAAAAAATCTCCCGTATTATGCTTTTGGGGATGTTGATTTCATTTTTTGGCGTTGTCGCAATTATTATTCAGCCAATTCTGGAAAACGGGCTTTTTAGGATTAATAATCTTTTGGGAAATGTTTTTATCCTGGGTGCGACCTGGGCATGGGTCGGATACACGATTCTGGGAAAAGAAATCAACCGGAAATATGACAGCTGGGTTTTGTCTTATTACGCGTTTACAACAGGCGCCATTTGTTTCCTGCCGTTTTCCCTGGGAGACATTACTAATTTGAATTTTTATTTACGGATGAATTCCTTCGGATGGTTTGCCATTGTTTTTGAAGCGGTTTTCCCGACAATCATTGCCTATTTTTTATTCAGCTGGAGCCTGAAGTTTGTTTCCGCAACCAAAGCGGCGGTCATTGCCTATCTTCATCCAATTGTTGCCATAGTTTCATCGATCTTATTTTTGCGCGAAAAACCAACCATTCCGTTTCTATTTGGCACTTTTCTTATTATTTTTGGTTTATTCCTATCCGAAGCCAAACACAAAAAACATCCTCTGCACCACCTGCACAAAAAATAGCAGACTTGTTGTTATTGCCGTTAATACACAACAACATCTGTTGGTTTGCCACGTCTTCCTGTATAACTCATCGAGTTATTTCTAATCCCCACTCTTATCTTCTTCTCCTCACCTAAAACAGCAGTCGACCTATCAACGCTAGCACGAAAAGTAGTAGTTGCCGCTTCTGCACGTTGTACTTGTGCTATTACACTCTCAGAAAGAACTGGAAACTCTTCCGGTATATATACATTTCCTTGACCATCCTGCCATGCTTTGTTTTCTTTCTCTGCCATATTATATCCTCCTATAATAAAATAACTTAAATAATATGTACCCAATTAATTATTGAGTATTGTAGCATATAATGGTAAAATTACAACATGAAAGTGAATATCCACCCTGTTTATTATAATGACGCGAAGGTGATTTGCGCCTGCGGCAATACTTTTACGACCGGTTCAACCAAGCAGATTATTAAAATAGAAATCTGTTCATCCTGTCATCCTTTTTTCACCGGACAAATGAAATTTGTTGACGCGCAGGGACAAATTCAAAAATTCCAAGCCAAACAACAGACAGCGGCAAAAATGGCCGACCAGGTGGCAAAGAAAAGGGCCAAAAAATTAAATATTCCCCAGGAAGAAAAAAAACCTCTGACTCTCAAAGAAATGCTGATGCAGCAGTAGTCTATGGAAGACTATCTTAAACCCCAAATTGATCTTATTGACCAAAAGATTAAGGAAGCGCAAAAACTGCTTTCTGATCCGGAAATGGAATCTTTGGCCAAAGAAGAGATACAAAAACTCGAAGAAGAGAAAAAAATGCTGGCGGAAAGCTTCCGGCCAGAGGCAAAAACCATCAACGGCAAAAACAGCGATGGTGAATTAAACGAAAGGAATGCCATCATCGAAGTTCGGGGAGCTGCGGGCGGAGAGGAAGCAAAAATCTGGGCATCTGATCTTTTCAGAATGTATCTAAGATACGCTGAAAATCAAAAATTTAAATCGGAAATTCTCGAAGACAATGTCGTAAAAATTAAAGCCAAAAATGCTTTTGGCATCTTCAAATTCGAGGCAGGCGTCCACCGCGTCCAAAGAATCCCAACAACGGAAAGTTCCGGCAGAATCCACACTTCAACCGCCACTGTTGCCATCCTGCCTGAACTGGAAGATCTTGACCTGCACATCGGTGAAGAAGAATTAAAATGGGAATTTTATCGAAGCGGCGGCCACGGCGGACAAAACGTCAACAAGGTCTCAACCGCAGTCCGCTTGACTCATATCCCCACCAATCTTGTTGTCACCTGCCAAACCGAGAGATATCAGGCGCAAAACCGGGAAATTGCCCTGAAACTTCTTCGCGCCAAACTTTGGGAACAGGCAGAAGAAGAAAAGCTCTCAAAACTCACAGCCGACAGAAAAGCCCAGATCGGAAGAGGTATGCGCGCCGAAAAAATCCGCACCTATAATTTCCCCCAAGACCGTGTGACTGACCACCGCATCAACCAATCATGGCACAATCTGGAAGGAATTATGGAAGGAGACTTAAAAAATATCATAAACTCACTATCTATTGCCTTGCCTCTTCCAGAACAACAAACACGCTGACATCTGTGTCATCTCTTAGAATTGTCAATTCAATTCTCTCTCCCACTTTTCTTCTCCCGATTGCCACACTTAAACCGCCATTCTCTTGTGTCAACTGGTTTTTGTCAAATTTATAAATGATGTCGCCCGGCTTAATACCCGCCTTTTCTGCCGGACTATCAGACACTACATCCTGAATATAGGCGCCTTCCGGCACTTCGTTTAAAATGGCAATTTGTTTGGAAATCTGTGTGTATCTCACCCCCAAATACGGCCTAGAAAACTTGCCGGTCTTGTTAAAGTTGTCTACAACATCTTTAACAATATTAATAGGAAGCGCAAATCCGATGTTCTGGCCGGCTTCGGAAACGGCGACATTAACCCCCACCGCCTGGCCGGCAGAATTCAGAAGCGGCCCACCTGAATTCCCAGGATTAATCGCGGCATCTGTCTGAATCAAATTATCCAGTTTTTCCTGATAGCCCCCAAACGGATCGCCGGCAGTTATAACCCTGCCAAGTCCGGAAACAACTCCTGTTGTGACGGTCTGACGGAATTCTCCCAAGGCTGTTCCAATCGCAATTGCCAGTTGTCCGACTTTAATTTTTGAAGAATCACCAAGCTCAATGGGCGTTAAATCAGAGGAATCAACTTTTAAAATTGCCAGATCGTTTGCCGGATCACGGTAAATTTTTTTGACATCATATTTTTTATTATCATTTGTGATAATCGAATATTTGAGCTCCGCATCAGAAACAACATGCTTATTGGTAACAATCAGGCCGTCGCTTGTCAAAATAAAACCAGTGCCGATATCCTGCTCTTTTTTCTGAGGGTTTGAGTTCGGCTGCGGCAGATTTAGACCAAAAGGATCAAACAGGCTGCCAAAATCAGAAGGCTTTAGCAATTGACGGGGTTTGACAATACTGACGGTAACAACTGAAGGGCTGACTTTCTCAACCGCGGATACAACAACAGATTCCTCGTTTAAAAGTTTAACTGTTTCTTTTCCTTCTAATAATTTTGGCGTTTTTGTTTTGAAAAAAATCGGCAGATTGATTTGCGGCAGGCTTAAACTCAATTTTGGCAGTTTTTCTGTATTTATTTTCAACAAGTCGACAGAAATTCCCAAACTTACCAGTAACACCAAGAACATTATATGGATAAAGATTTTTTTTAAATTTTTCATATCCTCCTAAAAATTGCAGAACTAGTTCAGCAATTCAATTGCCTTTTCCAGTTGAGGATCTTTTGTCTGATTATTCTCGTCCATTTCAACTTTATAATCAACCGCAAGACCAGTTCCATTTATCCATTTACCCTTGGGTGTCAACCATTTTGCCACTGTGACATGCAAACCCGCCCCATCATCAAGATCTTGCGCGTCTTGGATTGTGCCTTTTCCAAAACTCATTTCACCAACAAGCTTTGCCCGACTCCGGTCCTGCAAAGCTCCAGCAACAATCTCTGAAGCTGACGCGCTCCCTTTATTGACTATCACAACCAGAGGTTTATCCAATATTTTACCTTTTCTGTTAACGGCATAATTATGCTTTAAACCGTTACCATCTTCCTGTATGACAACATCCCCGTTCCGCAAAAATTCAGAAGCAATATAGACTGAGCCAGTCAGATATCCTCCTGGATTATTTCTCAAATCCAAAACCACGCCTTTAATGTCTGATCCTTTGGCGACAATCTCGTTTACCGCCCTGTCCCATTCCAAAGTACTGTTGTCTCCGAATTGGGAAAGTTTTAAAACCGCAATATTATTTTTGTATTCGACAGTGACGCTTTTTACCAGTATGCTGTCTCTAACTATTTCCAATTCTTCAGGCTTATCTTTATTCTCATGCAAAATAGTCAATTTTACTTTTGTTCCTTTTTTTCCACGAATCAGGGAAACTGCTTCCGGAAGAGTTAAAGAACTTGTATCTTTGGTATCAATTTTTAAAATCCAGTCGCCGGCCAGAATACCAGCTTTTTCTGCAGGCGTATCTTTAAGCGGTGCGATCACGACAATTTTTTTCTCTTTATAGCCAAGTTGGGCGCCTATACCATCAAAGGTTCCGCTTAGTTCTTCTTTTGTGTCCTGATTCTGTTTGGGCGTCAAAAAAACCGTATAAGGATCTCCAATCGCCGCCACCATGCCAGACACTGCGCCATAATACATATTCTTTGCATCCAGTTTCGTTTTATCATAGTAGTTTTCTTTTAATTTATCCCAGACAGTCCAGAAAAGGTTAAAATCCAGTCCTTTTTGCGCTGCCTGATTGGAACTTTGAGTCGCGATGATGTTTGACGAAGGAAGAGAATATGAAAAACCACTCTTTTTTCCGTAGTTATATCCCACCCCAACGGAGATTACCACTAAGGCTAAAATCAATGCCGTGTTTCTGATAAATTTTAAAGTCATGATGTTGTCTCAATAAATAATTTACGTTCTTTGGAAACAAAAACAGCTTGTCTGCCATTATATTTTAGTATTTCGGAAAAAGTATTTCTGTCAATAATCATAACCGATGGAATTTCAGATGCCAAGTAGTTATTTTTTGCCAATGTATCCAATCTGCCTTCAATTTCTACGCCGATAACCGCGCAATCCAACGCTAGTGCCTTTTTCAAACATGCCGCCGTCCATCCAAAACCCAACAGTATCTTGCCTGACAGACTTGCGTTAATCTGATAAATATCCACATTCAAATCCAAGCTGCCCACGACTTTGATTTCACCCCAGATATTGCTCAAACATTCTTTCGCTTCAAAAACCACTCCCGGAAATTCTAAAATTATTGTTTTATCATCAAAAACTTCCGCAATCTGTCCTTTGACCGGAGACAAAAGTTCTTTGGTGTTTCCTTTTTTCTCAATCACTAAAATGCCTCTGGTTTCATCATAGGACGCCAGTGTTCCGGAAACAGGAGATCTGACAATTTTTTTCCTAAAAACCTGTTTTTTAACAGCAATTATTTCTTCAGCTTCAACTCGCTCTCCCAGACGTTTTACCAAAGTCTGATATATTTTTGCCGGATGAAGCTGCAGAGCATGAGTTAAATTTAACTGGTGGATTTCCCGTTCTTCATAATACGCCAGAGTGTCGTCTCTTTTAACCGCAACTCCTGCCTCAACTACTATCTTTCCGGGATGAGGAAGCGACAAGCTGATTTTGGGCATATGATTAGCTGTGAGCTGTTCAAAACAATAACGAAATTAATATTCTTGAAAAAGTTAAATAGCCAAAGCTAAAAACCGCCGACAAAAGGCATTAAGGCAAGAAATCTGGATCTTTTTATCGCTATTGAGATGTGCTTCTGGTGTTTTGAGCAGACTCCGGTTCGATCTTTTCCGATAATTTTTCCCCGTTCGGAAATATACTTTTTTAACAAAACAACATCTTTATAGTCAATTGCTAATTTTTCTTTGCAGAAAATGCAATTCTTTTTAACTTTGATTACTCTTGGCGCTCGTAACATATAATTTAAAAAAATGGGAAATTAAAAATTTAAAACGGAATATCGTCAGGATTTATTTCCTCGGACACGCTATTATTTGCAGCAGCTGCAATTTCTTCTTTTTTTGTCTCTTCTTTTTTAGAATCGGTTTTCATGCTTGTTGAATCATTAGAAGGTGGAGTTTGCGACGAAGCGGAATCAGAAACGACATGGGCGGGATTTGCGAAAGTCGCCGAAACACCAGCTTGATTTGGATCGCCGACTCTTTTGCTGTCCAAAATAATCATGTCTTCAATAACAACTTCCGTTGTTGTATGCTGTGCTCCGTCACTGCCATTCCAGTTTCTTGTTTGCAATCGACCTTCAACATAAACTTTTCTTCCTTTGGCCAAAAGCTGGGAACACAATTCAGCTAATTTGTTCCAGGAAACAATCCGGTGAAATTCTGTCTCTTCCCTTTTTTCTCCGGAATCAGTGGTCCAGGAACGATTTGTGGCCAAACCGAATGTGCAAACGGCTGTTCCTGTTGGTGTAAATCTCAACTCGGGATCTCTAGTTAGATTTCCGATTAATATTACTTTATTTAAAGACCTGGAAGACATATTAAAAATTAAAAAATTTTAAATTACACACTTACTATCATATGCCTTAAAATTTTATCATCAAGACGCAGTGATTTAGTCAAACTACCAGCTTCCTTGCAACCAAGATTAAATCTCCAAAAAAAATAAAAGCCGTTAGTATGCTTTTTAATGGGATATAAAAAAACTTTCTTACCCCAATCTTCAAATTTTTCAATTTTACCTTTTTCTGATGTAATAGTTTTTTCAACCTTAGCGACGATTTTTTTCTGTTCTTCCTGGGCAAGTGTCGAACTAAAGATCAAAACCAATTCGTACGTATTCATAAATCCTTTAAAATATAGCAGAAGGCATCACGTTTGGCAAGACTTAATTGGCTTACTAGTTGTTATACGCCCACCCTGAAATCCACCACATCTCCTTCCTGCATCACATATTCCTTTCCTTCAAATCTGACCTTGCCTGTATGCCTGACACCAACCCAACCATTGTATTTTACAAAATCATCAAAATTGGCAATTTCCGCCTTAATAAAGGCTTTTTCAAAATCCGTATGGATTACTCCTGCCGCCTTTGGAGCTTTGGTGTCGTTTTTTATGGTCCATGCGCGCACTTCCTTCTCTCCGGCGGTAAGAAACGAAACTAAACCAAGTGTTTTATATGCAACTTGAATCAGCCTTTCCAAACCTGATTTATCCAAACCCAATTGTTTTAAATACTCTTTCTGCTCTTCGAAAGATAATTCCGATAATTCCGCCTCTATTTTCGCGCAAACCTGTAATTGGTCACCCGCGCAGTTTTGCGCACGTGCACCAAATTGCGTCAATTGAATTTCATCAATGTTTTGCACATATATTACAGGTTTCATTGTTAACAATTGCAATTCATTGACTGCATTTTTTTCTTCATCGGTTAATAAAACATTCTTTGCCAAAATTCCCTGATTTAATTCTTTCCTCAGTTTACCGATTGCAGATAGCTTGTGCTTTTCTGAGTCTGTTTTTGCCCGATTTGGATTTGTATCCTGTTTATCAAGAGTTTCTAAATCAGCAAGTATCAGCTCGCTGTTTATTATTTCAATATCGTTTTTTGGGTCCACTTTTCCGGCAACATGAAGCACTTTATCGTCGGGAAAATACCGCACCACATGACAAATTACGCTTACTTCTCTGATATGGGAAAGAAACTTATTGCCAAGCCCCTCTCCCATAGACGCGCCTTTCACAATTCCCGCGATATCCACAAATTTTACAATTGCAGGAATTATTTTTTGAGAATTGACAATTCTTGCTAAAACAGACAATCTTTCATCAGGCACTTCCACAACACCAATATTGGGTTCTATCGTACAAAAAGGATAATTAGCCACATTGGCAATCTGGCGTTTTAAAAGCGCATTAAAAAGGGTGGATTTCCCCACATTCGGCAAACCGACTATCCCGACCGAGAGACCAGAACTTGACATTTTCCTCGCTTTCTATAGGTAAATAACCGTAAACATGCATTTCATTCTGACTACCAACTATTTTATCAATAAGTGTCAAGTGCCCTTTTTTAGTACCGATCTTTCTAAACGGGAAGTAGCCTCTTTTGGTAGTAGAGCTGTTTAAACTTAACTGGCGGCATTCTTAAGGATAATTGGATGCGTTCGTGATTGTAGTAATAGATTTGGTGGTAGATTGCTTCTACAAATTCTCCTAAAGTGTTAAATCGGTTAAACTCCAACCCCAAGTCAGTTTTGAAATTATCAAAGAAAGATTCCTGGTAACCATTCTCCCAAGGAGAAGCTTTCTTGCTCATAGAAATGAGCACGCCCAATTCTGTCAATAACCTAAGGTAATCCTTGGAGCAATATTCCACTCCTTGGTCAGAATGAATTACCTCTGGCAGTTTCCCGCTTTGCTGCCAGGCACTAAAGAAGGTATCTAAAACCAAATCCTTAGTGTGAGTTGAGGATAAACTCCAACCCACAATCTCCCGGGTGTACAAATCCATAACGGTAGCCAGATACACATAGCAATCATGAAACTTGAGGTAGGTAAAATCACTGACCCAAATTAAGTTGGGAACAATAGGCATTCTGCCTTTAATCTGGTTAGTATATGCTTGCGCTGGATGTCTCTCGTCTCTTCGCTTTTTCCATCGGCCCTTTCTCTTGTATGGCTTAATACCGAACAGTTTCATAACTCGTCGCACTTTTTTCTTTCCCACTCCCAGGGCAAGAGCGACCCTCCGATGACCGTAACTGGGATTAGTCGCTAACACTGCCAGAATTTGCTCTCTCAACTGGTCATCACGCCCTGGCAGCTTAAGGTGGTAGAAGTAAGAAGAGCGGGCCACCCCTAGAAGTTTAATAAGGTACGTCTTCCCCAGAGCAATTAACTTTACCTCAAGATGAGTTCTAATCTGGTTAATAAGGTCATGGTAAAAAGCAGCTTTACTTAGTCCGGATCTTTTTTTTTGTTTTCTCTAACTCTACGGTGAGAACCCCGACAATCTCTTTTAAGATTTGGTTTTCTTTCTTTAGCTTGCCATATTCCAGAGGACTAATCTTGGTAGTAGAAACTTGCCACCGTAACCAGCCGTAGATTGATCGATCCGAGATCCCATATTGGGAAGCTAACACCTTGACCGACTCTCCCTTTTTAACCTTCTCTAAAATCTCCCGCTTAACGTCGACGGAAATATTGGCCATAGTAACTCCTTAAACAAAATATATATAACCTGTAAGCTTTTCACTTACCAGTCTAGTTTAAGGGGTACCGGTCA